>Ga0308393_1000002_pt1 | contig 252425 bp, 220 predicted proteins | sample Hotspr2Sampleee2_FD_202364 | JGI IMG/M metagenome (GOLD analysis project Ga0308393, IMG submission 202364) | Hot spring phototrophic mat microbial communities from Mushroom Spring, Yellowstone National Park, Wyoming, United States - 20050630_ee2 ... | reverse complement strand
TGCGTGCTTTGGCAGAACTGCCCTGGTTGCTGGACGTGTTCCGGCAATCTGCATTGGTGAAAGGCGTTAGCTCCGGCGTTGCTGGATAGGCAGCGTGAGTTAGCGCTGAGTAGCTAAAAAAGTTCGGAACGGAGGTTACACACGCTGCATTTTGCAGCTGCCACGTCAAGTACAGCTTGTATCCGCTCATGTCTTTGCCTGCCATCAATGGTCTACGCCCGCCTTTAGCCGTTTGGGGGCTGTTGGCCGTGGCAAGCCTTTTCCCAGTCTGGTGTGGTTGGGGACAGGGTTTCAACCTCAACGATGATGCCTATATCACCCTGACCTACGCCAAAAACCTGGCTGCCGGACGTGGTTTTGTGTTCAACCACCCGCCGCCCACCTTTGGCACGACGACACCGCTGCTCACCCTGCTTGTGGCGGCGCTTGCTGCACTTCTGGGTCAGGTTCCGGTAGATGTGGTGGCTGTATGGGCAACTGTGCTGGCGTGGCTGGCGGCCGGATGGATGTTCTGGGTGTTTCGCCGGGTCTGGCGTCTGGATGACCGGTCAGCTTGTCTCGTGGCAGCGTCCGTTCTGCTTGGCGGCTGGGCCGGGCCGCTGGGGGTTCTCGGCTCGGAGGTCTTTCTGTTCCACGCTTTGCTGATCCTTGCGTTGTCGCTACATCTGGCTAGCAAAACCTTTCTGGCCGGGATTGTGACCGGGCTGCTGTTTCTGACCCGTGGCGAAGGCGTGCTGGTCTTGGGAGTCATGGGGCTGTCCCTTGGGTATCGCCGGTTTGTCTGTTCCGAAGGTGAGTCAGAACCAGAAGGCTGGTGGGAGTGGGACAAGGGCTTTCTCTCCCACATTGGGGGTCTGCTGGCCGGCTTTATGCTAGTGTTTACAGTATGGGCAGTCTATGCCTACGGCACTTTTGGGCAGATACTGCCGGCGACGCTGGCAGCCAAACGAACCCAGGCGGCGTTGGGTTGGCCAAGCTTCACGCATGAACTGCTGACCCACTGGTGGCGTGCCTGGGGCGGGGCAAGCGTGGGGCATCCTCTGCTCAGTTTGTGGTGGGGGCTGGTAGCCGTGGGGTTGGTGACAGCCTTCCGGTGGCGGCCCTGCTGGAGTGTCTTTCCCCTGTGGCTCGTGGGATATGTGGGAGGATATGCCGTGCTGGGGGTGGCGGGTTACTGGTGGTATCAGGTGCCGGTATTCCTTTCGCTTCAGATACTATTTGCACTGGGGTTGGTCACGTGTCGGGACGTGCTCGAAAGGCATTTCACGCGGCACGGACGTTGGATAGGGCGATTGGTGGTCATCTGTGGGTTGGCCTGGATACTGTGGCCGGCAGCCAAAGCAGTTGTCATGTATGCTGGCGACTGGCGGGCAGCTTCATACCGGACGCTGGCGGCCTGGTTACGTGTCCATGCCCGGCCTGCGGACCGGGTTGCCTTTCATGAAGTCGGCTACCTGGGGTTTTACACCGATCAGCGCATCGTGGATTTGTGCGGTCTGACAACGCCGGAAGTTCTGCCGCACTTTGCCCGCCGGGACCTGACCTGGCCCCTGCGGACCCTGCTCCCCGAGTGGTATGTTGCCAGTCCCACGTGGGACATCCTGCCGGCGCTGCGTGAAGGCGGGTGGCTGGACCGGTACTACCGCCGGGTAGCCGCCCTGCCGGCCCCTGATGGCGGGCAACTACAGATTTTTCAACGCCTTGAGTCGCCTGAAAGCCGGGTGAACCACCATGCCGACGTTGACGCTGGGCTATTCGCCCTGTCCGAATGACACGTACATTTTTGGCGCACTGGCCCTGGGAATTGTCCGCGTCCCGGGGTTGGCGTTTGACATCCGGCTGGCCGACGTTCAGACCCTCAACGAGTGGGCGCTGGAAGGCAGGCTGGATGTTACGAAGCTCTCATTTGCGGCGTGGCTGACGCCGCAGGTCTCGGTGCAATACACCCTGCTGGAAGTCGGCGCGGCACTCGGACGCAACTGCGGCCCACTGGTGGTGGCCCGTGGGCCAATGGAACTGGGGACACTACGCAACAAACAGGTGGTGACGCCGGGAAGATTGACGACAGCCCACCTGCTGCTACGTCTTTTTACCGGTGACGCGCCGATTGCTGCTGAGCTGCCTTTTGAGCAGATTATGCCGGCTGTAGCCGAGGGACGTTACGATGCCGGCGTCATCATTCACGAGAGCCGCTTTGTCTATCCAGACTTCGGGCTGGTTTGCCTGGTGGATTTGGGCGAATGGTGGGAACGTCAGACCGGGTTGCCCCTGCCGCTGGGAGGCATCGCCGCCCGGCAGACGTTGGATGGACCGACCCGGATGCTTGTAACCCAGGTCATTCGGGAAAGCCTGGCCTATGCCGATGCCCATCCCGAGGTCATCTGGCCCTACATCGCTGCTCATGCGCATGAAATGTCGGCGGAAGTCCAGGCGCAACACATTGCCCTCTACGTCAACGATTTCACGCGGAATTTGGGTGCAGAGGGCTGGCGGGCTATTGAGACCTTGCACCAATATGCCCAGCGATTGGTGTCGTAGCTATTTGCCAAGCAGCCCAGAGATCGTCGGGCAAACGGGCTATAAGCGAAGCTATGGTGATGAACCTGGCGCAACCGTAAAAGTCGGAACACTTCCACCGCCGGCACTGACATTGATGACGGCACTCCGGGAGGTCCGCACAACGACTCCGGCAATCTGACCCCCAAGGTAGAAGGGGTTGGCGTTGTATTTCATTGGCTGAAACGTAAACGTCCCGTCCGCGTGGTGAACCGGGAAGGTCTCGACGGGCGTTGCTACTCGTTGCTGCACAACCCAGAGGGCATCATCCCGGACGGCCCGGCGCAGTGCCTGCTCCCAGGTAGCGTCATCGGTTTCACTGCCAACATAGACATTGGTTCCGCCATAGGCGTCGGCCGGTTTGAGTACGAACGCCGCGCGGTGACGGGCGACATACTCGCACATGTCCACGCGCTGACCGTCAGGCAGTGTGGTGTACTGCTCGGCCACGATGCGCGTCCAGGGAAGGTGCTCGAGCAGCGTGGCGCGGGCTTCATCAGGGAGAAAGGCAAGCTGGGATGGATCAGTGAGAAAGGCGAAGAAAGCCTTGTTTTCGCTAATGCGACAGCGGAACGAGTTGATAAAGCAGGCAGCCCGGGTTTTGTAGGCGGTTATGAAGTCACGGGTTTCATCGAGTCTGGTCAGCAGTTCGCTTGTCACAACGCGCCGGTAAACGATATCCAAGCGGGTATCGCCAGCGTAGAGCCGGCCGTCCCGCAGCTCGACTTCACGCGGATCAGCGATGACAGCGTGGTAGCCTGCGCGGATGAAGTAGTCCCGCAGAATGATCTGGTCGGAGGAGGTGCGAACGTCCGTCCAGTCCACGATGCCGATGTTGGGATGCTCCCACCCGCCAAAGTCATGGTAGGTGTTGAGCAGCGCCGCTAGAAGTGCCGGACGTGGTTCGTCGGATTCGAGGACATACCGCTCGGCAAAACGCCGGATGATGGGTAAATCTAGGTAGATTTCCGTCATCGCAGCCGAATAGCCAACACCGGCCGGCGCATCGTGGTTGAATTCCAGAAAAAATATGCCGTCTGGCGTTGGGAAAGCATCCAGACGGGTCCAGACCACCGGGTTGTCATACCCCGGATCGGTTCGCAGCAACTGGCGCTCGGCATCATGAATGCGGAGCGCTTCAAAAAGGGCTTCACGATTACCCCCAAACAGTCCCTTTTCGGCCGCAAGGGCGGCGTGCAGCACACCGGCAGCGGCTGTTTCGAGTTGGCGACGTTGCTCACGGGAAAAGAAATGTGGACGCAAGTGGGCCGGCATCGCTTTGCCAGCAAACAGGATGCCACGGGCCAGGAAGGCGGCATCGAGTTGCTCGGCAGCTGCCCGGGCCGCCGCCGTGTCTTCCACAATGAGTCGGTGAAAGTCGTCAATGGCAGCTTGCATGACGAAGCAGACTCCGGCCAGCTTACAACTGCTTTTCGGCCAAGTTACCCAGAAGTGGCAGTTTAGTCATTTCATTGCCGTGGGCTTTGAACATCATGAAAGCTGAAGCGCCAAGGGATGCCAGAAAAATAATCAGACTAAAAAGCGCCAAAAACAGCGATAGAAAAGCACCAATTTGGCCAAGCACGATACTAAAAATGGAGCTCAGGATTCCAATCGTGACCAGAATAACAGCTACAATGGCATGAAAAAAAAGTCCCTGCCAAGCATGAAACTTGACAAAACGGTTGGATTTTTCCATGACAATAAAAATGACGGACATGATCAGCCCAATACAGCAGGGAACATAGGCCAGTAGTCCGGCAACGTTGGGTTGCAGTCCTAATGGGCCCGGTGGTTGTCCGCCGCCGGGCATCATGGGAGGCGGCTGGTATGGCTGAGATGGAGGATAAGGCATCTGCTCGTAGGGGTTCTGTGGCGTCATAGAAACAGCAGTAGTCTCCTTTACAGAAGCAGGTGGCTTGATGGGAACAGATCGTGATGACCCTGATTCTGTGGATTATTTCTTTTCAACAGGCATGGCGGCAACTGTGTATTCTTTTTCTTCGCGGCGGATGCGAATTTGGATGGCTGTTCCCGGTCGGCTGCGAGCAATGAGCCGGTTGAAGTGACTACTTGATGTCACTGGGGTTCCCGCAATGGTTAGGATGATGTCACCGCGCCGCAAGCCGGCCTGATCGCCGGGTAGTCCGCGTTCGACCTTTGCCACACGTACTCCCCGGATTTCCCCAACAAGACCTAACCCTCGCCGGTCAAAGGCCGATATATCCACAACCTCGACGCCGATCGAGCTACGGCGCACCCGGCCAAATGATCGCAGGTCAGGCAGAATCTCTTTCAGAATGTTGACTGGGATCGCAAAACCCAGTCCCTGTCCGCGTGCAAAGACAAGGGTGTTGATGCCGATGACTTCGCCGGTCATGGCTACCAGTGGGCCGCCGGAGTTACCGAAGTTAATCGCGGCATCTGTTTGCAAGAAGTCATCGTATGCCCCGTCGAGTCCACTCCGCCCTTTGCCGCTAATGATGCCAACCGTTACGGTATGGTCGAGTTCAAAGGGACTGCCAATGGCAATGACCCAGTCTCCGACGCGGACTTCGTCACTGTCACCTAGCGGAAGTGTTGGAAGTGGTTGCTGGCCAAGATCAACTTCAAGCAGTGCCAAGTCTGTGGCCTCATCATAGCCACGGACGCTCGCGGTCAGAATGCGGCCATCCTGCGTGACCACCAGAATGGGGCCACCGATTTTGAGAGCGTCCCGAATGACATGAAAGTTGGTGACGATTTCTCCTCTGGCATCTAGACAAAAACCGCTGCCAATGGAAATACCTCCGCCTTCCGAAACCGATTGGATATTCACTACTCCGCCGTTTGTGCGGGCGACAACATCGGCAAGGCTGTAGAGCTGCGGTGCTGCAGCGGCTGAGCGTGGCTTGGGGCGGGCGCTAGGTGGTTGCTGGCTAAGAACTGTCCCTGCCGCCAAGCCAAGCCACAGCAGGATCAGGGGGCAACGACAAAGAAAGGTCATTGGCTCGAAGATGACTGTATCCAGACGGGAAGGGCTTCGGAGGTTGGCTCGGTGGTAGAGGAAGGAGCAGGCATCGCTGCGTCTTCACCTTGCAGCCGTGCTGCAAGCTGTTCTGCTTCGTAGCCGCAGACCTCAGCAAGTTGTTCCCGGATGGCATGTAGTTTCTCCAAAAAACGTGGCTTGCGGTACATCGGTAGTTGCTTCTTTTCAGCCTTCAGCAAGGTGTCATCGTCAAGCGAAAAACATTGACGAAGGTACGTGGTGGCTGCCGTTCCAGGTTGACGTAAGCGCAGATGGCCGGCACCCAAGTGTCGTCGAGTATCATACCGCGTGGTTGGTATTCGGCAATCGGTAATCCATTGGAAACCAGCGAGACCTGCCCAGAGGCATGAAACAAAGCCACAAAGTGGATGTGGTTTTTGGTAGCGTAGATAGCTTCTCCAAGGTTCGTTTCAGCTACCTTGCAGTCGCCTGCAAAGGTAACCAAGCGCATGGGTTGTTGACTACCATCGCCAAACAGCACTGCCTGAAAATCACCCCCGACCGATGACGGTATCAACGTCAGGGCCGGTGAACTGAGTGGAATTTGGTACTTGATGCGACCGCTGGCATCCAGACACGTTATCTTCGGCCGAATAGGGCCAGAAGTGACGAGAATGGCATCCTCACCAAGCACCAAAACCTGCGGCGACTGCAAGTAGTTGTACACTTCAACTTCCCAGTGTCGCCTGCCCTCCGGCGAGTAGGCAGATAGTTTGTCGGCGTTGGCAAGGATAAGTAGGGTCTCTGAGGGAAGGACAGCAAGGCTGGTAACCGGGAAAGGCAAGGAAAACAGCCGGCGGGGCGATTTTTCGCCAGCCCTAAGGGCGTACAGACTGCGGTTCGTGGCAAAGTAGCTTGTTGTTGCGTGTGGAGAAGGAGTAGCCGCTGCCGTAATGCGCTCTGGCAGAAAGTAAGGAATGAAGCGCCGTCGGTCAATTTCCAAGTAGCCGGTTGTGCGCGCGTCAACAATATAGACAGCCGGACGTTGGAATGGATTGAGCGCAAAAAGTTGTTGGCTGCCAGACAGCTCAAGGGTAAACCACAGTTCAAGCTGTGAGGCTTGTTGAGAGTATGTTTCAGGGGGCCTCAGTTCAACCGGCGAAACACTAGTTGACGTGCTCTGGGTTGCAGGCGAAGGCGCTGGACGGGCAAGAAGCGCATCTAGTATTTCCAGGAGTACTTGGGCAGAGCTTATCCGCGCGGCGGGGTTCTTGTGTAACAGAGCCGCCACAATGGGCCGGACCAACTCCGGAATACGGCTTAGGTCAGGAGGCTGCTTGGCATGCTTGAGAAAAAGCTCTTCGGGCAAACCATCGAAGGGACGCTTGCCGGTTATTAGTTCATAGAAAACGACGCCCAGGGAATACAAATCACTGGCATAGGTTGAGAGGTCGTAAAACTGTTCTGGTGCCATGTAGGCGGGCGATCCCCTTGGCTTTTGATCGTCGAAAACATTAGCCAGGTGACTGGCGATCCCCAGGTCAGCAATCTTGTAGCGGTTGGTGCCGGTGTTTGGCTCGGGAAACACGAGGATGTTTTCCGGCTTGAGGTCACAATGCAAGATTTGTTGGCTATGGGCATAGGCAAGCCCGGCTGCAACATCCCGGACAACGCGGATGGCTTCCGTAAGAGGCAAAGAATGGTGTTGGTTAAGGACATCACGCAAGCTGCCGCCGGCTGCATACTCCAGTACCAGCTTGTCGCGGGTGTGACCATGCCCGTAGATGAGGTCAACACAGCGAACAATATTTGGGTGCTGAAGAGCTACTAGGGAGGCAAGTTCACGAAAAAACAGATGGGCGGCCTTGCCGCCGCCCAGAAACTCCTTGATAGCGTACAGCTCTCCAGTTGTCGAATCACGCGCTAGATGGACAATGGCATGGGCGCCACTGCCGAGAACCTTGAGCAGTTCGTATGTCATGAGGCGACGACCTGTGGGTAGGACGAATGCTGGAAGTAAACTTCATGGACTTAAGCAACTGTGGATACTTAGGGCATGGCTTTGCCAGGAAAGAAAGGAAGCCCAGGGGCTAACATTTCAAACGGTTTCCACGACCTGCTCGTGCGTCATGCCGGATTTGATTTTTTCGCTGATGCCACGAAGGCGTGCTGCGCCGGTCACGACAAAACGACTCGCTTCTGCGCCGCGTGAAATGCATGCTGTCTGAACACAATCTAGGTCATGATCACTGAGGTAGCTCAGCATGCCGGCGAGAATACCAGCAATCATCGGGTCAGAAAACTCTTCTTCATCCCGGATGACTTCAGCAAAGATAGAATCTTCAAGAGCGGCTGTCACAATACCAGTTTCACGTGCTCGTGACACATCAATCGTCATCAATCCCCAGCCATGGTAGATAAAATATTCGCGGAAAAATCGCAGAAACATGCTCACTGGCAGCTCGCGAATCTGGAGATTGCCAACCACTTGAGCTTCTCGTTCTAAACGACGCATGATGCGCTCGCCCCAAATCCGGCCGCATGTTTTGAAAATGACAGGCCAAGCTGGGCCGGCTTCATCCTTGACTGCCTTGTAAACACCGGTTATGAAGTCAGTTGATAGCAAGCACAGGCGTGTCTTAGCTGGATTCCATAGGACGCCTTCACGTAGATCATAGCCAATTCGTGTCTCATCAAAAAAGGTCTCCAGACCTTCGAGTAAATCTGCTGTCACGCTTGTCATACTCCATAATCCTCCGACAAAACATTCATGGCAAGGTCAAGGTAGGGGGACATCAGCCGGAAGCTTGTGGGTTGGAGCTCTTGCTGGCATTCACGTTTGACAAGGTAGTACATGTGGTAGATGGACCTAACTTTGCCCTTGAATGATTTGAGTTTCGCTGCCAGGGCTGGATCAATCCGGGAAAAAGCTTCCCGCATAGCTTCTGTTTGACCGGTATCTGGAAAATCAAAGGCCTGGAGGATAGTCTTCATCCAGATGAGAAGTTTGTTTTCAAACCACTGTGGATCATCGGCGAGCATAGCCAAAGTGGCGTACGAAAGAACATAGCGAGCATCGCGAACACATTTAGCCGTAGCATGCTCGTGGTATTGCTCGTAGGGATACATTGTGTAAATTTCCTTCACGCTGCGCCCTACGATACCGGTTTCTTTGGCGCGGACATCCTTGGCCGCTTCAATGTGAGTTTTGAGATTAGGGTACAAGCTTTCTAGTTTGGCAAATTCTGCATCAGTGAAGTATTTGCCTTCGGCTTGCCGAAACATGTTGGCTAACTCAGGGTGGCGATGAGGTGGAAGAACTGAGGTAGGAGACGTCATAAATTACCTCCAGAAAAACCTTTAGGAAGACCTAAAGCAAACTCCTCTGTGAGGGATGAAAAGTGGGGTTGTAAAGCAGTTTCGGGACTAGTTTTTAGATTTTGAAGCACGAATAGCACTCTCTGTTGCTACCCGTAGAAGCTCGCTTGCCCCGATACTTGACCAAGGAGAGCGTCCAGAGAGGGTTCCTCCACCACCGCCTAGGTCCCACGGGATGTTCTGGAAGAAGGCGATTGCTGTTTCTTCGTTGGCAGCTTCTGCTGTAGCAAACGTCAACGTTGTTTTGGCGCTGGTTGGGGCTGCTGCTGTTGCAGCAGGTGTCACTGCTTCGGCAGTGGAAGGAATAGGACGAATAGGCCCAAGGCTGCCGGAAGTCTGGGAAACTGCCGTCAAGCGGGTTGTGGAGGGCCGTATGACGGCCGACCGCAGTGAGGCACCACCACGCTGTGCCCAGGGTACCATCTCTGCAAAAAAGACTTCGGCAGTATCCTCTAGACTTAGTGCGACGCGCGCGCGTTGCATCGCTATGTTGAGCTTTTCACGGCACTTTGCAATTCGCGCCAGCAAGGCCTTTTGTTCGTCGAGCAATTCTTGAGGCAAAGTCAGGCTAAGGGGAGTTGTTGTCATGGTCTTTTTAGTGCACTAACTTCATTGTTACTATCAACAATGGCCTGCAATCTGTCGCCTGTGACGATGACTGACATCAGTCAATCAGCTTCTCCATAATCTCTTTGGCCGAAGCTCCTTCACGGCGCCAGAATTCAGCCGCATTGATCTTTTTCTGTGAGCCAATAATAAACTTGCAGCAGTCATTTCCCATTGAGTAGCACTGTACTTCAATGCCGCCTCGCTCTTCGCGGTCGAAGACACTAAAGACGCCGGCAAACATGCCAGCATACATATAGCAGACCGGTTTTCCAACCTGCTCCATTGCTTTGGCTACCGCAGAGTTTTTGATAGTAATAAAAACCATGCCTTGCTTTTCAAAGCTAAAATCAATTGACCACGCGCCCCAACCTTCGGCTGTCAGTGGCCACCACCAGGATTCCAACACGAATTTGCGGTTCATTTGCCATATATCCAGCTTCCCACCGCCAAACTCGTGGCGCATCTTCTCGGCAAAGCGTTTCATATCGCTGACGCCCCACTCGTAGCCACTTCTGTACATAATGAGGTTAGAAGCGTCACCAACTTCTTTGTCGAGACCTGCGTGCAGACTTGTGATGAAGTCTTCTGATGCGTAAACGCCACGTTGTCCATCTCGAAGCCGAATGGTGCGGGTTCTCGGATCACGGGAAAGAAAATCTTCAGGAACAAAGTAGTTATGGTAGTTTTTGATACCACCATCTGCTACATTAATGGCCATAGATTGTACCTCTCTTGGGACTGGGTTTGAAGTACGAAGGGGGCAGGCTGGTAGGAAGTTGTACTGCGCAGGAGATAGTAGTGTAACCGCTGGTCATTGTCAAGTTTTACTTAGCTATGGATTAGCTTACCCATTCTTTCTCGGTTTCAAAGTGCTGAAGCTGCCAGTTTCTTCATGTCAAAATCTTCGCCTTCTAGTTCAAGAATTCTTGACCTGGTGATGATTTTTCCGCGTTCAATCAGAACCCGGCCATCGCGGGGATGCAGAATTGGCACTTCAGCTCGTTTTCCAATTAGGCTGCGCAGGTCTTCAATGTCTTGAACATACATTCCTTCAGGAAGTTCAACAACAACGCCGTCGCCAATGATACGTGCTTGGCAGGATAGTCGTGACCGGGCAGTGGCACCGGTAATGGTTGCCAGAGTACGAATCTCACGCTCAGTACGGGGCGTTAAGCTCTCTTCACCCTTGATAACAAACACGTGACATGTTGCACAGAGCCCCATCCCGCCACAGGCCATAGCTACTTCACATTGCGAAGCCAGCAGAGTATCGAGAACCTTCGTGTCTGTTTTGACCGTAACTGTCCTGTTGATTGGTTGCAGCGTGAGTGTTTTCATCGTATCTAGCTCCAGCGTTCAACAAAGATACTGGACTTTGGAATTTCTGCTGACTGGAGAACTTGCTGGTAAAACTTTACTTCGGGGTACTCGCCGGCTATGTAAAATTTCGTACTTGTGTTTTCAATGTAGAGACTCTTCACCATAAGAGGAGTTATACGTCCCAGTCCGCCAAACCATCCGGCTGGACGGGTTGTCTGAGTAAGAATGAGTATCCGCGTCATAGGACCATCTTTCTCAAAGTACTTGAACTCATTGTCATAGAGTATCTGGGTAGGGTCGGTGATTTCATGGAAAAGTGTGATGTGCCGCTCGGGCTGGCGAACAAGGATATGGTACAGGAAACTCCTTACCGCCGGAATGCAGTAGTCACGGCCAATAAAGCATACTGGGTCATAGCTATCGGTTTGAAGTTTAAATTGTCCCATTGGTGGACCAACAAGGACTGTTGTTCCAACCTGCATTTGATCATAGAATCGTGTCCCAAAGTTGCCAATTCTTTTGACAGTTACCTGAAAATACTTTTGGTCATGGGGTGAAGAACTGATAGTCAGAGGAGCTTGGCATTTGTCGTCTAAATGGAAAATAACAAATTGCCCTGGTATGAAACTGAAGGGGCGGTCGCCGAAATCGAAGACAAATGACCGAACGTCGGATGTTTCCTGAATAATACGACGAAGAGTGTAAGGATAGGCATCCATAGACAGGGTATGGTGTCACTTTCGTAATTGTGTAAGACTACGGTGTACGACTGCGCAGCATTGCTAGCTCTTCCTCTAATGACCGGATGTAGTTTGCAGTCATTTCATTGGTTTGAGCGAATTCAGCAACAAGGGTGTTAATCTCTTGTGACAATCGCTCATTTTCGGCAGTAGCTTCACTGTAGGCATGCAGAAATGTCTTGTGCTGATGTTCTACCTGCTGTTCCAGAAGATCGAGTTCTTCTGTCGTCTTCTTGGCTGCTTCAAGTATTCCGAGCAATGCTAGGTCCGACACATGAACCCGCTGACCAAGCTGGTGGAAGTGTTTGTGGAATTGCTCTTCAAGGGCATTAAGATCGGATTGGACTTCATGTGCAGCGACAATGAGGTCAGACAAAGTTAACTCAGAAGTTTCAATTTGCCGAGCAAGTCGATGAAGATGGCTACAGAGGAGCGTTTCAATGTTGTCAAGATCAGCCTGTACTTCCTTCATATCTTTGACAGCTTCCTGCAAATGGTACTGAAGCTGAAGGATGTCATGCTCACGCTGGCAGAGATGTTCTGCAACTTTTTCGCCGTACGTTCTTATTACTTGCTGGAGGTCTGCTATTTCGTGAGTAACTTCATTGATAGCTGAGAGAAGATTGCGTACAGCTGTGTCATAGTGCGCTAGTTCATGGTTGCGCTCGCGGAGAAACTTCAGGGCTTCGTCACGTTCTTGCCGGAGACGACGAATAGTTGTTTCGGCTGCTTCGAGGCGAGTAATCCCGTGTTGAAGTGTTGGAAACCGTTCCAGCATGCGATTGATAAGACGAATACACCACCGGTACACCAAGCGGGTCAGGAAGGGCAAGACTTGCAAAGAGTCTCTTTGAGCACTTTCCGGTGGGAATGAAACGGGAGAGAGGGAGAAATCGCTAGCTGACATGACCTTAGGATACACCTTCACTTTGCAGCGCTTGTTTCAGAACGCAAGATACCTAGCAGGCTATACGCCTAGGCGAGATTTTCCACTAAAGCACACAAGCGGGTGCTTTGATAGCGCTAATGCGGAGTATAGACCAATACTCATAGGAACAGTCAAAGTTTCTTCCCCCTAACTCCGTCGTGTTGCTTGCGAGGACTGCAAGTGCCACTTTGGTGAACTTCCTTGCTGTTTTGTGGATGCTTGGCCCGAATGTGGGGGCGAGCCACCTTGCGCGACAAGCAAAGGCTTTGAGTCCAGAAGCTTGGGGCAGAGGACTATTGGAACTCATGGCTATCTCTTGCCAACGACAGGGCTTTTGTCAAAAAGACGGCGTTGGACAACTGTTTGTGGGGAGAAGACGCCGTTTCTAACGCCTACTGCAGTCTCGGCCTTGAGGTCCCTTCGACGGCTCTAGGATTCGACGCTTTAGGAGATGCCAAGAAGCTATCTGTTAGGGAACAGCCACGCGCCTACTGCTACTAGCAGGTTTTTTCATCTACCCCGGTGCTTTATGGGCCGTGCTCGAAATCGAAGGGTTATTGTCCCTGGTCAATGGGTTGACTCGAAAACGCTCGATGCCTTCTGTTTACGCTTGACGATTGAAGTCTTTGGTGGGAGTACTTGGTGCATCCACAGCCGGCATGAGCCTTGTCTGCCGGTAAGCTCGCCTCACGTTACCTCGTCGCGGTAAGGCGTGTTGGGCCACTCTATGGAACTAAACGCCAGTCGTCACCAGAAACTCAGGCGTGACGATGATAGGGCAGGGAAAACCACTGATGAGGTTGAAATGTCGTATCCGCGCCTGTCGGTGAACGCTGGCAATGTGCCCGAAATTCCAGGTCACGAAAAAATCTATGTTGTGAACCGAGGCAAGAGCAACATGGAAGGCGTCGGCAAGGAAACGCCGTTGAAAAATACCGCCGCTGATATAGCCTGCCGCAAGCATGGTGGCTTCTTCCCGCAAAGGCAGTTGTGGGAGAGGGCGAATAAGGTTGAGGTATGCCGAGCGGTACGGTTCGGCAAGATGTTCCAGCTCATAGCGGACTAAAGGAGAGACAAAGGCTTGGTATTCGCCCATGTCGTACTCCCACCACCGCAGGGTAAGGTCGCGGCGGAAAGGATCGTCGTTGTCCAGGTAAGCTCCTACAACAGAAGTTTCAAGATAGAGTGTTAGTTTCACGAAAGCCCTCTAGCCCTTTATCTCTACGACATTGACGGTAACGCAGAATGCGCCCATACTTTTAGCTAGTCCGCGCAGTCCGCTTGCGCCTGATTCTGTATCTCATCGTCCGTGACGGGAGTCGCTACCATGTCTGACACTGAAAACAAGTCTGACACTGAAAAGCCTGATATTGCCCAACTCTTGGAAGCCCACCGGCGGGAGCGCGCTTCACTGCACTGGGAGGGGACATTTCGCGAGTATTTTGAGATGGCAGTCAAGCGCCCCAAGCTAACCCAGCTAGCGCATGCCCGCATCTGTGACATGATTCTGGCTGCTGGCACGACGGTCATCAATCCAGGCACGCAAGATGAGATTACGCGCTACAACTTCTTCAGCGAGGAGCTGTTCGGCATTGATGAAGCAATCGAACAGTTGGTCGAGTACTTCAAGTCAGCGGCCCAGCGCTTAGAAGTACGCAAACGAATTCTCCTGCTGATGGGGCCGGTTGGTGGTGGGAAGTCTACCATCGTCACCTTGCTCAAGCGCGGCTTGGAGAAGTGGACGCGCACCGAAGAAGGAGCGGTGTACGCCATCAAGGGGGATCCAATGCACGGCGATCCGATGCACCTGATCCCGCAGGAGCTGCGGCCAGAAATCCAAAAGCGCTATGGCATTTACATCGAGGGCGAGCTCAGCCCACAGGCCCGCTATGACTTGGAGCACGTCTACAAGGGGCGGCAGGAAGATGTCATTGTCGAACGCATCGTCTTTTCGGAGAAAGACCGGGTTGGCATTGGCACTTTTGCCCCCAGTGATCCCAAGTCCCAGGATGTTTCTGAGCTGACAGGCTCTATTGACCTTTCGACGATTGGTGAAGTGGGGGTGGAAAGCGACCCACGGGCCTATCGCTTCGATGGTGAACTCAACGTCGCCAATCGCGGGCTGATGGAATTTATCGAAATTCTCAAGTGCGACGAGAAGTTTCTCTACTCGTTGCTGACACTGTCTCAAGAACAGGCTATCAAGACCGGCCGCTATGCCATGATCTATGCTGATGAAGTGATCATCTCACATACCAACGAAAGTGAGTATCAAGCCTTCATCAGCAACAAGAAAAATGAAGCCTTGCAGGACCGGATCATCATGATCAAGGTTCCGTACAACCTCAAGGTTTCAGAAGAAGAACGGATTTACAAAAAACTTCTCTCGCAAAGCAGCTTGCAAGACGTGCACATTGCACCCTACACCCTGCGCGTCGCTGCAATGTTTGCTGTCCTGACCCGGCTGGAGCCTCCCAAACGACCTAACATAGACCTCATCAAGAAGATGAAACTCTATGATGGGGAGAATGTAGATGGCTTCAAGAGCAGGGACGTGAAAGAACTCAAAGCAGAGGCCGTGCGGGAAGGGATGTTTGGCATCTCACCACGGTACATTATTAACTGCTTGTCCAATGCTCTGGTGCAAGGGGAAAAGAAATATATTACCCCGATTGATGCTCTGCGAGCCATCCGGGACGGCTTTGACCAACACACCGGAATCACGCCTGAAGAACGCGAGAAATATCTCAATCTTCTAACGCTTGTGCGCAAAGAGTATGACGAAATTGCCAAGACCGAAGTGCAGCGGGCCTTTGTCTACTCCTTTGAGGAAATGGCCAAGAGCATCTGTGATAACTACTTAGACAATGTCGAGGCCTACTGCAACAAGGAAAAGATCAAAGACCCCATCACAGAAGAAGAAATGGAGCCAGACGAGCGGCTAATGCGCTCCATTGAAGAGCAGATCGGGATTTCGGAAAATGCCAAGAACATGTTCCGGCAGGAAATCCTGATCCGCATTTCGACCTATGCCCGCAAAGGCAAGCGGTTTGACTACACCTCACACGAACGGCTCAAAGAAGCCATCGAGAAAAAGATATTTGCCGATTTGAAGGACATCGTCAAAATTACGACTTCAACAAAGTCACCCGATGCCGACCAGTTGCGGCGGATCAACGAGGTCATTGACCGGTTGGTGAAAAACCATGGCTACACCCCGGAAAGCGCCAATGATCTTCTCAACTACGTAGGCAGCTTGTTGTCACGGTAGTGACAACAGCCGAACCCACGCAATGGTACGACGCCTCGAACCGGTCCGTTGGCTGCGAGGAACCGTCAGCTTGCCAGGAGACAAGTCCATCTCACACCGCATGGCAATGCTGGCAGCCATTGCCGAGGGGGAGACTTTTATTGCAGGTTACTCTGAAAGTGCTGACTGTGCGGCAACACTGGACTGTCTCCGGCGGCTCGGCGTCCGCTGCCAACGGACAGCTACAGGGGTATGTATTACGGGGGTAGGCAAGCGCGGTCTACGTCCGGCATCGGGAACGCTGGATGCTGCTAACTCGGGCACAACCATCCGTTTGCTGTCCGGCGTCCTTGCTGGGCAGCCCTTTGAAACCCACATTACCGGAGATGCCTCCCTGCGGCGCCGCCCAATGCGCCGCATCATTGAACCCTTGCGGCAAATGGGGGCAACCATTTCCGCAGTTGATGACAATCTGGCACCGCTTACCATTCGGGGGGGAAACCTGCAAGGTATCACGTACGAGGTCACCGTACCCAGCGCTCAGGTCAAATCCTGCCTTCTGTTAGCAGGTTTGTTTGCCAGTGGCCAGACAACGGTAATTGAACCTATGCCGACCCGAGACCACACCGAGCGGCTGCTAGGCGCTTTTGGTGCTCCGGTAGCAAGTCACGGGCTGGCACATACCATTGTCGGTTCCTGTCAGTTAGAGAGTCCAGGACCGCTCAGTGTCCCAGGCGATTTCTCGGCAGCAGCTTTCTGGCTTGCTGCCGGTTTGATGGTGGAGTCTGCCGAACTAGTTATTGAAGGCGTTGGCCTTAATCCAACACGAACAGGACTGCTGACCGCCCTCCATGAAGCCGGATGTGCAATTGAGGTCATCAACAAGCGTACCGTTGGAGGGGAACCAGTTGGTGACCTCTGTGTGAATGCTTTGACGCCACGCCCATCGAAACTGCTTCGTCTGGAAGGCGCATTGACTGCGAACGCCATTGATGAGATTCCCATCTTGGCTGTTCTTGGGTCCTACTTCCACGGGCTGGAAGTAACGGACGCCGGCGAGTTGCGGGTCAAGGAAAGTGATCGACTGGCACTCGTTGCCCGCAACCTGCGTGCCATGGGCGTTGAGGTCGAGGAACGCACCGATGGATTGAAAGTTCCCGGCGGGCAACGTTTTCGCGGCGCTAGCCTTGAAACAGGAGGGGATCATCGGATTGCAATGGCTTTTGCCATCGCAGCATTGGTGGCAGAGGGTCCAACCCTTCTTGATGATGCTGCTTGTGTAGGCATATCATTTCCCACTTTCTTCACCGTTTTAGAACAGCTCCAAAGCTGAGTACACGTGTAGGGAGCAGCCATGCCAAGGAAGGGGTCAATACTGGTCGTTGATGATGAAGAAGTCATGCGTGATGTGCTGGAAACTCTGCTCTCCGGCGCTGGATACACGGTCAAGCTAGCCCGAAACGGTGAAGAAGGCCTGGAACTTTACCAGGAGCAAGTTTTTGACGTTGTGTTGCTTGACGTTTCTATGCCAGGAATGGGTGGGTTGCCTACGCTAGAAGCCTTGCTTGCCCACGATCCAGAGGCCGTTGTCATCATGATTACTGCCTATGCCACGTTTGAAACCGCCATCAGCGCCTGGCAGCGTGGCGCTTTCAATTGCATCCGCAAACCTTTTGAAAATGAGGAAATCTTACGTGTTGTTGAAGCCGGCATCCAACGCCGACGTAAGGATGAAGAACATGCCCAGCTCAAGCGCACCCTCCAACAAAGTGCAGAGAAATTTGGTATCATTGCCCGAAGCGCTGCTATGCGCAACATCCTAGCACTGGTTGAACAAATTGCGCCTGCGCGAACAACAGTGCTTATTCAGGGCGAGTCAGGAACCGGTAAGGAACTCATTGCGCGCGCTATTCATTTTGCCAGTCCACGGGCTAGAACTGGACAGTTTGTTCCCGTCAATTGTGGGAACATCCCTACTGAGCTCCTGGAAAGTGAACTTTTCGGTCATTCACGCGGTGCTTTTACTGGCGCTTTCACAGCCAAAAAAGGCCTTTTTGATATAGCAGATGGTGGAACACTTTTTCTGGATGAAATTGGTAACATTTCATTTGAAACGCAAAGTAAGTTACTACGAGTTATTCAAGAACGGGAATTTATTCCTCTTGGAGAAACAACGCCCCATCGGGTTGATACACGCATTGTTGCTGCTACCAATCTCGATCTAAAACAGGCTGTAATGGAGGGCAAATTCCGAGAAGACCTGTTCTACCGTCTAAACGTCATCACAATCAAAGTTCCACCTCTGCGTGAACGTCCAGAAGATATTCTCCCCCTAGCACGACACTTTATCCGCAAGTACAATGCCGAAAACCAGCGACAGATGTCAGAAGATATCGATCCAGAAGTCCTAGCGTTACTTGAAGCTTATCCTTTTCCGGGAAATGTACGTGAGCTAGAAAATATTATTGAACGAGCTGTTGTCATCTCTCGAACAAACTCTCTGACCCTAGAATGCTTGCGCGATGAGATTCTCAATCCCCCTGAAAAAGGAAAATTTCAGTCCCCGCCTGGAGGACTGCTCTCATCTGCACTGGATATTTCGCAGGGCATACGTTTTTATGATGTGGTTGCCCAGTTCGAGATAGAACTAATCCGCCGTGCTCTTGAGCTAACGCGAAATCACCAAAGCCGTGCTGCCAAGCTGCTTGGACTAAATCCGACGACACTTAGCAGCAAGATAAAGAATTACAACATCAAATAGCTTCTCTCTAACACTGCTACCTGCCTATGAACACTACTTTTTTTGACTTACCCCTTAGCCTTTTCCTAAACCAAGTTACTCCAGTATCTCCGCTGGAGAAGTTTTTACGAACAGATAATATTAGCTATCTCTACACTACAGACACACTCGACTGGGTAATCTTAAGCCTTTACTTCGGAGTACTCTTTGTCCTTACAATCTACGGAATCTACCGACTAAGAATAACATATTTGTTCTTACGCTACCGTAAATTCAGTCCAAAACCAAAAGACTATTTCGAAGAAAACGACTTACCATACGTAACAGTCCAGCTCCCACTATTCAATGAGATTTATGTTGTCGAGCGCCTATTAGAAGCATGCACCAATCTAGATTATCCAAGGGACAAACTTGAGATTCAAATCTTAGACGACTCAACTGATGAGACTCAAGAGATAGCTAGAGCGGCCGTCAAGTACTATGCTTCCCAGGGAATAAATATAACTTACATCCACCGGGATAACAGGGAGGGCTTCAAGGCCGGAGCTCTTGCTGAAGGGCTCAAAGTCGCCAAGGGACAGTTCATACTAATCTTTGATGCTGATTTTCAACCAAAACCAGACTGTATCCGCAAGATGATACATTACTTCACGGACCCACGGGTAGGAGTTGTTCAATTCCGGTGGAGTCATCTCAATGCAGGTTACAATCTGCTAACCCGTGTGCAAAGTGTCATGCTGGACGGACACTTCGTTATTGAACACACGGCACGCCACCGAAGCGGTGGCTTTTTCAACTTCAATGGAACAGCCGGTATGTGGCGTCGTGAAGCCATTGTTTGGTCAGGGGGCTGGCAAGCTGACACGTTGGCTGAAGACACCGACCTAAGCTACCGGGCGCAGCTTCTGGGCTGGAAGTTTGTTTACATTCTCGATGAAGATGTTCCAGCCGAGCTTCCAGTTGACATCAATGCCTTCAAGGTTCAGCAGCGCCGCTGGGCAAAAGGCTATACACAAGTAGCATTGAAAGTATTACCACGGTTGGGTGGATTGAACTGCCCACTTCATGCCAAAATTGAGACTTTCTTCCACCTATCAGGAAACCTTATCTATCCGCTCATGGTGATATTTCACATACTTCACCTTCCAGCCATAATAGTGCGCTACAACCAAGGGCTTTTTCATCTCATGTTGATAGATGTCCCATTCATGCTACTTTCAACTTTTTCAGTAACATCTTACTATTTTATTTCACTCAAAGAACTCTACGGAAATAAATGGAGAAACCTGCTCATTATATACTTAGCAATGTCCGTCGGTCTAGGAATTTCAATCAGCAACACGAAAGCTGTCTTAGAGGCACTCTTAGGTGTTCGAAGTAGTTTCGTAAGAACGCCAAAGTATGCTATCTACGGCAAAACAAATGAAAAAACTTGGAAACATAAAAAATACCAAAGGTCAATGGGATGGCTACCTTTACTTGAGATCAGCATGTCATTGTACTTTCTTGTCACCATAATCTATGCAGTTCATAGTGGGATTTGGGGGGTTCTTCCTTTTCTTTCAATCTTTGTCCTTGGCTATGGCTATGTTGGAATAGCCTCGTTACTCAACGGTTTAGGCGCAAGGCAGAGTGCTGGTTCACTGGATGGTAATCAACCTTTGCTAACCACCAACTGAGAAAGCAATGAACTAGTCCTAATGCCTGAATGCTCTGTAAGATGTTAGCAGATTCCGAGTAGATTTCTTCATAGAAGCGATGGTGCTGGCATCAATTTTCTCAGAGCTTTCAAAAATCTTTGGTATGGGACTATTGAGTTTTGGCCAGGCAGCTACCCATGTTGTTTGCTGGACATGGCTGTGGTGTGGGCTGGTTGCGGGTCAGGCGACAGGTCAAACCCCCAGTAAGACAAATCAAGCTCGCAATGAGAATATCCGTAAAGAAACCGAGAAGATGTTGGAAAATGTTGTTGAGAATTGTAAAAGACTCTCCTCCTATCGTACCACTGTTCGCCGCACATCATCTGACTTCACGGTCTCAGATTCTGAAGTGATGGTGCACGTCAAGGACAGGAATCGGATAGAAGTCAGGATGAGAACAAATGATGGTGAATGGTACGGATGTTCCACTCTTGAAGGCGATTTCAGCCACACAAGCAAAGACCTCAGCTATTACTTCTCACACACCCTTCCAGATGGAGTATCACAAAGTGATGTAAATGTCGAAGATGTTGCTGGCAAGAGTCAACTACATGGTTGGTATTATGTTCTGGGTATCTGGGCAGGGTATAACCCGGTCAAGAGTATAGCCGGAAACTGCAAAGACATAACCGTTGAGCACCTGCTAGACAAGCCATTAGCAAAGGTGACACTGACCCTAAAACAACCGGAAGGCTGTGTCCTGTTTACAGTCAACCGGGAACGGAATGAACTGCCGGATGCGAGATCGGAAATCCATCCACAGGATTCCGCACCGAAGTTATTTACTGAGACTGTTACAGCTTTTGAGCCATTGCCGCCGGATGAGGAGATTGCCTTTGTTCCGCCACCCGTTGCCAGACGGATTGATATTGCTCCTCCTCGCCCAAGGTACAACAAGGCACTCAAGCCTAACACCACACCGTTTGACTTCAAAGCCAAGGATTTGGATGGCAAGTCGGTGTCGCTCAAAACCTACAGGGGGAAGGTCTTGTTGCTGGATTTCTGGGCAACCTGGTGTGGTCCCTGCAGGGCCGAAATTCCAAAGCTGAGGGAGATTTATGAAAAGTACAAAAAACAAGGTTTTGACATCTTGAGCATCTCACTTGATTATGAGGATGATCTCACTAGGGAAAGCTTCATAGCCTTTGTCAAAAGGGAGGGGATGAACTGGCGACATATCTACGATGGGCGGGGTTGGAGAGCGCATATTGCCAAACAGTACGGCGTCACGGCGATTCCTTTCACGTTACTCATTGGACGCGATGGCAAGATCGTGGCTGTTGACCTCTGTGGAGAAAAGCTCGAACCAGCCATACGGGCGGCGCTGGCTAAGTAGTTCCCGGCCAAGTTTAGGCGGCTGCTGGGTGCGCGGCACATCTCGTTACGTGGGATGACCGCCGACCGGCAACCGTGTTTAGCAGGACAACCTAGGGCTGAGGCTGACGCCCAAACTTGGCCTGGAGACGAGCCTCGACAATGGGGGGGACAAATGCCTGAACCGACCGTCCCAAGAAGCAGATTTCTTTGACCAACCGCGAACTAATGAAGCTATACGTGTCGGCCGACATGAGAAAAACCGTCTCAATGTCGGGCTGCATATGACGGTTCATCTGGGCCATTTGGAGTTCGTATTCATAGTCGGAGACAGCACGCAATCCACGAACAATACAGTTGGCACGTTTTCGCTTGGCAAAGTCCACTAGAAGCCCCTCGAAGCTGTCTACTTCGATGGTCGTCCGGGTAGTCTCGGCTAATGGGGCGACAACGGCCTGGATCATCTCAATGCGCTCCGCCACGGTAAACAGCGGTCTTTTCTGTTCGTTGTTGAGAACGCCAATGGTGATGTGGTCGAAAAGAGTGCAGCCCCGACGGATGATGTCGAGGTGGCCATTTGTAATAGGGTCAAATGACCCTGGATACACAGCACGGCACACAGCGCGCAGTTCCCTTTCCGAAAGAAACAAGATGGTTCAGGAGCGGCTCCCAGCTAGTGGCAACAACCAGGGCTTCCTGAATTCCGAAACCAGGAGTTTACTGTGTTGTTCGGGGCTTGTCGAATCCTCAGCAAGAGCCCACTGGCTAACAGCCGGCTGGCGAAACAGCAGCGTGGGCTACCTCGCGTAGGTGTTCTGGAAAACACAACCGGCGCAGGCGGTAGGGACGTAAGCCCTGCACCGTTGCTGAGACTTCGGAAATCTCGCGCTGGCGGGGATGGGTGCGATGGTCTTCAACAATGATGTACCGTTCGGGCGCATCGGGCAGATAGGGTCCAAAGTACGGTATATCTCCGGCGTCATCTTCAAGCAGGTAAAACTCCGGCGGCTGGCCACACGTGATGAGCGCTGACTCCAAGGCTGTCCGAACCTCCGCAATCGCTTCTGACGAGAGAGTAGAAACATCAAGTGACTTGAAAAGTCGCCGCTCCAGAAAGCGCCCGGCTAGGTCAGACAGGATGGGGTCCGGGTCGTGTTGCCACTGCTTGATGTGAAACAGTACATCGGCATCATCGAGACTGAGGTATTCGGCCGTTGTCAGTGCAGCACCGGTAAGAAGTTTGTCCACTGCTGTACCAGGAAGCCGAAAGGCCAACCGCCCTTCACGTGTTAGCGCCACGGCCCGCCGGAACATAGCAACCAGCATGTTTTCGGCAGCGCGCAGAGCATGGTGAAAATACACCCGGCGGAACATGTGGTAGCGTGCAAACAGGTATTCTTCAACCGCCAGCACGCCCCGCGCGCGAACGATGAGACCTTCGGTAGTGGTATCTACCGTGAGCGCATGGAGAATCCACGGCAAGTCATAGCGCCCATAGCTGACGCCGGTCATGAGGCTATCTCGCAGCAAGTAGTCAAAACGATCGCAATCAAGTTGTGAGGAAACCAGTTGCGCGACAAAACGGGGGTGAAAGTTGCCTTCCAACAAGGCAACTAAAGTTGCCGGCAGGCTGGGATCGACCTGGGCAAGCTGGCAGTGAACGGCTGTCGCCGGATCACTAATGATGCGCTTGGTCCAGTCTTCATGCCGCTGATGGAGAACTTTCTCGATAACATGTGAAAACGGCCCATGGCCGATGTCGTGCAAAAGTGCTGCCACCCGCGCCAGACCACAGACCTGCGGATCGATCCGAACGCCGCCACGTTGCAAGGTATCCAGCGCCAAGGTCATGGTGTGCATCACCCCAAGGCTATGGGCAAACCGGCTGTGTTCGGCACCTTGGAAAACGACAAAAGCCAAACCAAGCTGTCGAATTCGGCGCAGCCGCTGAAACTCAGGCGTGTCAATCAGCGCCATCAAAAGCGCATCGAAAGGCAGACTCCGGTCAAGCGCGATAATGTGGTGTACTGGGTCACTGTAGCGGCGTAGTGCCATGGCCCTACCCTTTGCCTGGTTTGGCGCATCCCAGTCAGCTTCAGTAGTCAAAACCGTTTTTCCGAAGGCGAATCATTGGCTCTCCGTCGGTGGTGACCTCTCCAGCTACAACTTCACCGAGAAACAAAATATGGTCGCCAGCCGTGACCTCCTGCCGCAGGACACAATCCAGGTATGCTAGGGCTTCAGGGATGACCGGTACTCCGGTGACAACCGGTTTGTGATCGATGCCTTCAAAGGCTGGCTCGTCCAGGGCAAAGCCCTTGGCAAAGTGCGCCACAAGCCTGCCATTTTGTTTATGGCAGATGTTGACGGCAAACGCACCGCTTTCCCGAAGGCGTGTCAGGATTGGCCGTCCCTGACGCACGGCTGCCATGACCATCGGTGGATGGAAGCTCACCTGCTTGATGAAGGAAGCCAGCATGCCGGTTGCCTTAGGGCCGGCGCCAGTCGTGAGTATATAGATGCCGCTGGAAATGCGGCCAAGCGCCGCACCAATAGAAGACTGGTCGGTGGGTTGGGAAGTCGCGGTCATTGAACTGCCTCCTACAAGGGGGAAGGTTGGCTAAAAGATGCGTGGAAATTGAATGACAATAACGCCAGCAGCAAGATTTTCGTTGTACGCCAAGGCAGGGATTGAGTACGTTAAAAGCATCCTACACGAATCGTTTTGCAGACAGCGTCCCCGACACAGTCGCGACAGCATTCCGTTCTCACCAAAAACCTGGCGGCTCACGCTGGCAAGCGGCATGCGTAGCCAGTTTTCGTGCGAGGTGCGCAGTCGTTATGAGTGAAAATACCGCTCTCCCTCCTGTGACCGAACGTGGTTTTATGAATTTGATGATTACCGGCTATGTCTATCCAATGACTGTGCTGCCGGTAACGCCTCTCCTGGGGATTTACCGCTCTGGGAAAGAAACCTACCGTTTTCTTGAAGGGACGCTCCTAGGCAGCAATGAAATTGTCCGCATTGCCGTAACGGTACTGGCCACACCCTTTGTCTCTCTCTTTATGCTCTGGCCTTTCGGCATTCTCGAAGGTACGGAGTTGATCTCTGACCAGGTTGCCCGACTTGGTCTTGACAAGGGGATTGAAAATGCCATTCAGAGGGTTGCAGACAGTATCTTCGGCACCATTGGATCGCTGCTTCCTAAAGAGTAATGCCTTCCCTACTGGCGCGGAGTAGAGATGGCCTTCCGCGCCAGTGTCTGCCGGCGAAGCCGTACGGCCTGAGCCAGTTCGGCAAGAAGGATCTCCGTTTCCCCCCAACCAATACATGCGTCAGTAATGCTTTGTCCGTAGACAAGTGGCTGCCCAGGAATATAGTCTTGCTTGCCTTCAACCAAGTGACTTTCAAGCATGGCTCCAATGATAGCCCGGTTTCCGGCAGCAACCTGCTCGGCTACACTGCGGCAGACAATGGCCTGGCGTCGGTGGTCTTTTCCTGAGTTAGCGTGGCTACAATCAATCATAATCCGAGCCGGTAGACCGGCATTTTCCATCAACCGAACAGCCTCCGCTACGTGGTGCGGATCGTAGTTGGGAACTTTCCCGCCCCGCAAAATGATATGGCAGTCTGGATTGCCAGTCGTGCGGAACAGCGCCGAGCGACCGTCTTTCGTGTGCGACAGAAAAGCATGGGGTTCGCGTGCTGATCGAACGGCATCCACGGCAATTTGAATCGTGCCACCGGTGCCGTTTTTGAAACCAACCGGACATGAGAGCCCGGAAGCTAGTTCACGATGCGATTGACTTTCCGTGGTTCGTGCGCCAATGGCCCCCCAACTGACAAGTTCAGCCGTGTACTGTGGGGAAATCAGGTCTACAAACTCACTGCCAGCCGGAACGCCCATTTCTGCCAGCTCTACAAGCAAGTGACGTGCCAGCCACAGCCCGCGCCGCACATTGAACGTCCCATTCAGGTCGGGATCGTTGACTAGGCCCTTCCAGCCGACCGTTGTGCGGGGTTTCTCAAAGTACACCCGCATGGTAATCAGCAGGTCAGAGGCGTATTCCTGGCACAGCGGGCGTAAGCGGTGGGCGTACTCTAGGGCTGCCTGGGGATCGTGAATCGAACACGGTCCAACTACAACCAGCAAGCGATCGTCTTCGTAGCGCAAAATGCGTTTGATGGCCTCACGGGCCAGATACACTGTTTCCGCCGCCCGGTCACTGACGGGAAGCGCTGCCCGGAGTTCGTTGGGGGTTGGAATCGGCTCAAAGGACTGGATGCGAATGTCGTCAATAAGATGGCGCATGGCGAAAAAAGCCCCAAGTACGATACTTGGGGGGCAGGAAGCTTACGCTACGCTACAGGGAAATGTAGGTGTAAGGGATAGCAGTTATGCCCTGGGTGGTGCAACTACTCTATGGCGTAGCCACTGCTGATAAACTTGGCGGCGGGAAAGACCATACCGCTGCGCCGTCTGCTTGACGGCTTCCGTCGGGCTTAGACCCTGCTCGGTGATAAGCTGCTCAATGCTTGTCAGAAGGGTTGTGGCATCCGGCGGAGGAAACGAAGTGGATGTCTTTCCTTGGATGAGGACGACGATTTCTCCCCGTGGAGTTTCTGCTGCAAAATGTGTGGCAAGGGTTGTTAGCGTACCACGAAGGTAGGTCTCGTGCCATTTGGTCAGTTCTCGCGCCACAACAGCCGGACGGTCCCCCAGTATGGCCAAGGCATCTTGCAGAAAAGCCAGCAACCGATGGGGAGCTTCATAAAACACCAAGGTCACCGGTTCCGCGGCCAGCATCTCAAGGGCTTTGCGCCGGGCAGAGACCTTATGCGGAAGAAAACCAACAAAGCGAAATCCATCGACTGGCAAACCAGAAGCGCTCAGGGCCGTTATTGCTGCACAAGGGCCGGGCAAAGCACTAACCGGTAAGCCCGCTTCAATGGCAGCGCGGATCAGGTAGCTGCCAGGGTCCGAAATCAGCGGCGTACCAGCGTCGCTGACAAGTGCAACTGTGGCCCCGGCCTGCAAGCGTTCCAACAGCTCACGTGTCCGCTGCTGCTCGTTATGTTCGTGGTAACTGACGAGCGGGGTAGAAATCCCGTAGTGCTCCAGCAGTTGGCGCGTCCGACGGGTATCTTCACAGGCAATCAGGTCGGCTTCACGTAAAACCCGGACAGCGCGATAGGTAATGTCTTCCAGATGGCCAATCGGGGTTGGCACGACGTAGAGTGGCATTACGGTTGCTGGCTGCAGAAAAATCCTTTGACCAGTTGGTTGAACTGGTGGGCATGTTCGTCGTGGGGCAGAAGCGCACAGCGTTCAAACAGGACAAGCTGGGTTTTTGGCCGACACGCCAAAAAGTCTTCTGCCTGGCGTGCCGGCGTTGTGCGGGCATTTTTGCCCCAGACCAGAAGTACTGGCTGCGAGAGCCGTCCAAAGGCATGACGGATGTTGCAGTTAGCTAGGCCGGTCAGAAAAGCAACAGGTGCATACTTGGCGTTTTTGGCCCGCATGGTGCGCTGGAGATACTCAGCGTGCTCGCGGGTGAAGCACCGGGCATCATAAAAGCCCTGAGTGGTCATAAAGTACCAAATGACCGGCCGGGTGCTAAGCGCCCTAAAAAACAGCGTTCCTACGGGCGAAAACAGGATATTGCGTGCCATCCGCCGCAAAGGGGTTGAACGTTCATCCGCCAGAGCACGGATGCCGGTCGGCGCAATCAGAACCAGTCTGCGAAACAGCGTTGGCTCGAGGCTTGCCGCGCGGATGACATAGGCCGCACCCAGCGAACTGGCAATCACATAGCAGGGACTACCAATCCGCGTGCGACAAAAATCAAGGATAAAATCCGTGTAAAGGTTTGCCGTGTAGTCCATCCGTCGGCGCTCGGAAGCACCGAAACCGGGCAAGTCCGGGGCAATAACATCAAAGGTATCTTCTAGCCCCAAGAACACCTTGCGCATTTCGTAGGCCGAAGCAGCCGCATTGAGGCTGTGAATGAGCAGCACTGGCGCTCCGTTACCGCGCCGAGCATAGTGTATGCGTTGACCGCGCCACATCCAGACGGAAGTCAGCGCGTACACTGGTGGTTCGGCTAGAGAAGACATCGGGCAGGAGTTACTTCAGCCGGCTCAGCCGGTCGAACTCGGCATCGTCAATCTCGAAATTGGTCGAGATTTTCTGCACGTCATCGTGGTCATCGAGGGCTTCATAGAGCTTGAGCATCTGCTGGGCATCTTTTCCCTCGAGACGGACAAAGGTTTTCGGAACGCGCATAATGTCGGCTGAGACCGTTGGAACGCCGGCCGCCTTGAGAGCTGCCAAGACGTTTTCAAAAGCCTCTGGCTGGGTCTGAATTTCCCAGTATTCTCCCAAGTCACGTAGGTCTTCCGCCCCGGCGCCAACAGCAATCTCAAACAGTTCTTCTTCAGACTTCACATGCTTTTCAAGAGTGATGACGCCTTTGGGATCAAAGAGCCAACTCACACTGCCCGACTCACCCAAGTTGCCGCCGTTCTTAGAAAAGATATGACGGAGTTCACTAACCGTGCGGTTTCGATTGTCGGTAGCTGTTTCAAGCAAAATGGCGACGCCAGCCGGGCCGTAGCCCTCGTAAATGATTTCTTCGTAAGCAGTACCTTCGATCTCGCCCGTGCCGCGTTTGATGGCGCGTTCGATGGTGTCGTTGGGAATGTTTTCTGCTTTAGCGTCAGCAATTGCTTTGCGCAGACGTGGGTTGGCAGATGGGTCACCACCGCCAAGTCGGGCTGCTACGGTAAGCTCTTTGACAAGCCGGGTTGTAATTCTGCCGCGCTTGGCGTCAAGTGCTCCTTTTTTGTGTTTGATGGTGTGCCACTTACTATGACCAGACATAGTTTTTGGTCTTCCTCGTGAGAGAAACAGTATCGAGAAAGCTGCTCGAACAGCTTATTATGCGGGATGACTCTAGCATAGAAAACTGGTCTATCAGCGCCTTGCAGCAAGGCGCGTAACGGAGGTTGCCCAGTAAGGGCTGCGCGGTGTCCAGTTGAGAGGCATCAACGTGCTCTTGTGCCAGCCGGGCAATCGGAAAGCGCCGCCGTGGTTCGACAGGGTCGCTTACATGGGTTGGAAATAAGGCGGCATGTGGTGCTTTTCATCAGGGACCAGCTGGTGACGGCCACTCTGTCTTGCGGCTAACTTAGCTGCCTTCTCCGTGTAGCGCTCACGAATTTGTAAAATCTTGGGCAGGATGGACTTGAAAGCTTCGACCAGCTTGGGATCGAAGTGCTTTCCACTCTGCCGGTCAATCTCGGCGATGACTTCCTCTACCGACCAGGCCTGTTTGTACGGCCGCTCTGTTGTAAGGGCATCAAACACGTCACAGAGGGCGACAATCCGCCCAACCAGAGGAATTTCTTCTCCCTTGAGCCCCCTAGGATACCCTGTCCCATCCCATTTCTCGTGGTGAGAAAGTGCAATCTCCATTGCCATTTGCATCAGTGGTGAGCTAGAGCCGCTGAGAAGTTCAGCCCCAATGGTGGCGTGGGACTTCATTACTTCCCACTCTTCAGGCGTAAGTTTGCCTTCTTTGAGCAGGATGCGATCTGGAATACCGATCTTCCCAATGTCATGCATTGGGCTGGCGTACAGGAGCATCTCACAGGCTTCTTCATCCCACCCGATGGCACGTGCAAGTTCAGCACAGTAGTGGCTCATGCGGATGACATGCATTCCGGTGACATTATCGCGATACTCTGCGGCGCGTCCTAGCCGGCGGACAATTTCCAACTGCGTTTCACGAAGCTGCTGGGTGCGCTGACGGACTTTTTCTTCCAAAATCCGATTCTGTTCCCGGATTTCATTGTGTAGTAGCCGCACTTCGATCATATTGCGAATGCGGGTCAGCGCCTCGACATGCTCGAAGGGTTTGCTAAGAAAATCACGTGCACCAGCTTCTAGGGCGCGCAGGCGGGTGGCATGGTCGGGAAGTCCGGTTAGCACGAGAACCGGAATGTAGGAATCACGCTCGATTTCCCGCAGGTCTTCCATGACCTGGAAGCCGTTGCGGTGCGGCATGTGCAGGTCAAGGATAACCAAGTCTGGCGAAAGCTCACGGTAGAGTTGAGCGACCTGCCGCGAGTCCGTCGTGCTATAAACCTGCCGGTAGCCGGCTTCTGCCAGAAGATTTTCCAGCAGTTTGATGTTTAGTTCGAGATCATCAACAATGAGAATCCTTGCGTTCCGAATGCGAGCATCATCCATAACCCTACTCAGAACAAAAAGCCATCAGGCAACTAGTGGAGGTGAAACAAAAAGGGAAGCCGGGCATACACGCCAAGTGGGTCATTGAAAGCGGCTAGGGCCTTGGCTTCCTCCCAGAGCTGTTTCAATTCTCGTTGTAATGGCCCTTGGATTAGCCGTTCTGGCTCTTCATCCGCAAGCAACTTGGCAAGTTGTTCGGCCAGGTTGCGTCGCTTAGGGTACTCTGCAACTTTCCAATCATTCCCTAGCTTGGCCAGCTCGGCTGCCGCTCGGACGGCCGCTTCTAGGCCGCCAAACTCGTCTACAAGGCCAAGTCGTTTGGCTTCCAGCCCTGACCAGACTCGTCCCTGTGCAATTTCCTGAACAGTTTCTTTAGGAAGCTTCCGGGCTTCAGCCACCCGTGTCAAGAACTCATCGTAGATACGGTCCACATTCGATTGGAGAATTTGCAACTCGTCTTCTGTTTTGGGACGGGTAATCGTGCCAAGGTCTGCATAGCGATTTGTTTTGGCAGTGTCCCAGGTGATGCCGTAATCGCCGGCGAGCTTCTGGATGTTGGGCAAAATGCCAAAGACGCCGATAGAGCCGGTAATGGTGTTGGGGGCAGCAAAGATTCTGTCGCTGGCGGTGGAAATCCAGTACCCACCAGAGGCTGCCACTGTGCCCATTGATACAACCACCGGCTTGCCGGCAGCACGGGTTTCGGCCAGCTCGCGGCGGATGATTTCAGAAGCCAGCGCACTGCCGCCGGGGCTATTGACCCGGAGCACCAGCGCTTTGACTTGCTTGTCTTGCCGAAGCCTGCGCAGCTCTTTTGCCAGGCTGTCACCGCCAATCTGGCCGGGAGTTCCATCGCCATCCACAATATCTCCTTCGGCGTAAACAACTGCGATGATGTTCTGCGAGGTACGTTCAATCCCAAGGGCACGCCGTGGCACCCGTGCATAAGAGGTGAGACTCACCTGCCGGAAAGGCGCCGTGTTGTCATTGACTTCGGTCAGCTTGCGCAACTCGCCAAGGACCTGGTCAAAGTAGGCCGTCGCGTCGGCCAGTTTGGCTGTGACGGCTTCTGATCCGACCAACAGGGCTTTTTCATTAGCTAGGCGCTGAAGTTCCTCTGGGGGTAGTTGTCGTGTCGCAGCCACACTGCTGACAAACTCGCCCCATACATCATCGAGCAGTTTTTGGGTTTGCTCTCGGCTTTCAGGACTCATTTTGTCAAAGAGCAGGGGCTCGACGGCAGATTTGTATTTACCAACCCGTGTAACCTGAATGCCAACACCGTATTTCTTGAAGGCTTCACCTAGAAACATCACTTCTGAAGCCAGCCCGTTCATTTCGATGAAGCCAAACGGGTTGAGAAAGATTTTATCCGCTACCGAGGCTAGGTAGTAATCTCGCTCGCGATATACTTCGTTGTAGGCATAGATGGGCTTCTTGGCTGCTTTGAAGCGGAGCAAAGCTTCACGCACTTCCCGCAGAGCCGCAAAGCCGGAGCTATAGCCATCACTGTCGAGATTGCCGTGAAGATACAGCCCTACTACCCGTTTGTCGGCGGCTGCTTTGTCGAGACAATCGAGGATCGTGCTAAGAGGGAGAATGCGTTTACCACCACTTCGCAGCAGCCGTGGTATATCCACTTCGCGGCCGTCGTCACTTGGTGCAATATCGGAAATCGTGGCTGAAAGATCAAAAACCAGCACGGTTTTATCCTGGATAGCAGGCTCGAGACGACGTCCACTAGACAGCGAAGCCACCGAAGCCAGTAGCAGCAGAAGCCCTCCAAAGGCAAGCCCAAAGAAAATGAGCGTGCCGGTCAGGCTGGCAAATACGTACTTGAGAAAATCTCTCATAGGTTGCTTGCGTTCACCATCTGTGATTGGGGCATTGGCAACAAGTCACCAGAGCCCCAGCATTCTGGAAAGCTTGCAAAGGGAGACTATACACACCTTCAGCGTTGTTGGACAAAGTGCGCTAGCCGGGCATAGACTTCCCGCAAGGTGTCAGGCGGCGGCAGAAAGACAACCCGGAAGAAGCCATCACGTGGGTCAAGCCCAAAGCCCGAGCCATGCACGAAGAGCACGCCGGTTGCCCGCAACAATGCTAGGACAAATGCTTCATCTGTCTGTCCCTTCAGATCGGCCACCTGTCCCATGGCGTAAAAGGCTGCCCGGGGAGCGACACAACTGATGCCGGGGATGGCATTGAGGGCTTCGACGGTGATCGCAGCCCGCAGTTTGAGTTCCTCAATGAGGGCTGGCAAGTGTGACTGATTCTCCAGCGCGACAGGAAGCACCTGCTGCGTTGGCAGCGGGCTGCAAATCCGGGCTTCAGCAATCTTGCGGACGGCAGCAATAACCTCTCTAAAGCCCTGTGTGTTGGTGTAAGTCATCCAACCGACGCGCCAACCCGGTACCAGATGGGATTTTGAAAGGCTTTCGAGCGTGACAACCGGCACATCCATCCCAGCCGCAAGCTGGGCCATTGGTGGCGGGGGTGGCCCATAGGTCAATCGGCAATAAACTTCGTCGGCGATGACAACCAATCGGTGGGCTTCAGCAATGGTAAGCAGTTCCAACAACAGCCGTGCGTCATAGACCGCGCCGCAGGGGTTGTTGGGATTGATGATGACGATAGCACGTGTCCGGGGCGTGATTTTATCCTGGATTTCGTCAGGATCGGGCAGCCAGCCCTGCGCCGGGTCAAGCCGGTAGTAGTTTTCACGCGCGCCAAGCTTGGCGGTGATGGCCGTGTAAAGCGGGTAGGTCGGACAAGGGGTCAACACGTCGTCGCCTGGCTCGAGCAGTGCGCTGAGTACCATGTCGGCCGCTTCTGAGGCACCTGAACTGATGACAACATCTTCCGGTGAAAGATAAACGCCACGTTTTTCTGCTTCTTGAACAATGGCTTCGCGGGCTGCCAGGGTGCCTACCGAGGGTGCATAGCCGTTGTGTCCGTCCCGTATGGCACGGGCGAGGGCTTCCTGTAGAACCGGGGGTGGCTGAAACCCATACAGAACCGGATCGCCAATGTTGAGATAGGTCACTGAACGGCCTTCGGCTTCCACAGCCTTTGCCGCGGCCACAATGTTGCGAATGGCGTAGTTGTAGTTTTTCGTCCGTTCAGCAGGCCGGAATAATGCAGGAGCAGACATACCCGTCACCTCAGGCAAGGCAGGAGCGTCCTACGTTTGGACACAACCCACGAGGATGTTTCGCTTGGTCAAGCACTTGTAGCGAAATCCGGCACCGGCTGCAATCTTCGGTACGGTGGATGGGGTCAGGGAGTCGCACGCCGAGCACCGACCGGTGGGGCAAAGGTAAAAAAACCATCCGGCAGGGACGGATTTTCGACAATCTCGGAAAGCAAGAATTCGTCGTGTTCGCCAGCAGCACCGATGAGAGCAATCCGTGCCAGCTCAAAGGTTGTGGGATGGCATTCGACCAACACCGCTGTTACCCGCTCGATGCGTTCTCGCGGGGTAAGCCGTAGGACGACATAGCCGGGACGGACAGGTGGCACGGCAGCCAGTTCAACTTGACTGAAAAGTCGCGCTATACGCCGGTCGCCGAGCAAAAACAGAAACGGTGTGCGCGGATCGCGGCTGGCGCGCACCGGTTCTACCGTGTAATGCTGTCGAGCAGCGCTGTAGAAGTAAAGGTGCTTACCATCGCACAGAAACTGTTTGACATTGGGCGGAGCATAATCCCAGCGCATCCGTCCTGGGCGCTGAAGCGCTAAAGTGCCGTGCTCTCGAACAATCTGGCGTCCCTGATGCACTTGGACAAATGTGGCAGTAAGGGCGTTGAGGCGACCATAGCGCCGGAGCAATCCGTCCAACAGACGGGAAGCATCCGGCATCGGGCCAGAGTAAGACTGTCCGTTAGCTGCCAAGCGACCTATCCGCCACGAGCCAAGACCAACTAAGCTTTGTAGAAAGTGACGGCGCTGCACGGCATTTCTGAAAGGCACCATCTCAAGCTCGTTTCTTGGGTTTGCTCTCACTGCCGCCGGGCTCGATGTAGCTGCGCCGATACTGAACTTCGAGACGTTTGTTGTCTGGTTTGCCATCGCCATCTACATCTACCAGCACTTCGATCTTGCGCCGCTTGCCTTCCCGGCGTGGATTGGTTGGCTCGTAGCCGAGGCTATACTGGTTGCGCAGCAGGGCGTCAATTGAACGCAGGGTCGTTGGTATCTCTCCGACAAACGTGACTGGGAAATAGCGTCCGCCAGAACTTTCGGCAAAAGTGCGTAGGGTATTGAACGCTTGGAGGAAGGTCAGGTTGGCCTCAGGCGATAGCCGTGGGTCATTGAGCTTGTAAAACAGGTTACCAATGCCGATGCAGTAAACCGGCACGCCGGCATTTTCGACGATTTTGCGCGCCTGGTCATAGTTGATGCGGCTGAAGGTATCAATGCCGAGGGCAATGAGCAGAATGGCCGTGCGGCCCTGGACTTCTTCCAATCCGGTGTAATCTTCGCCGTCGAGCTTTCCGCCCTTGATGACAAACTTCAGCGTGTCAAAGAGGTTGCTTTCTGTAAAAGCCGGAAAGTTGCGATACAAGAGCGCGATGTTAGAGCGCAACACAGCCGGGTCATTCGTAAAGTCGGTGAGGACTTTAGGACGCAGGTCAAATGCCACAATGGAGATGTAATCATTAGGGCGTACAAACCGCTCGATAAACTGCGCTGCCGGTTCAAGGACCTCAAACACAAGTGGTCCAATTACACGGCTGTATTCAAGCACCATGACCAGTGTGATAGAGCTGTCACCGGCCTGAAAGTTGGTGATTTCCTGCTTGACGCCGTCTTCTAAGATAGTGAAGTTCGCCGGTTTCAGGTCCGTAAAAATCTGGCCGGTTTTCTTGTCATAAACAACAACTTCCACATTGACGACGTTGGTAGCCAGCACAATGACATTGCCCTCGTCATCGGTCGTTGGCTCTTTGGTTGGGGGCCGTCGGCGCGGTGTGCCTAGCGGACGATTAGGGTCCTGCCCTTCCTGCTGAGAAGCATCGCTCGGGGTTGCCAGGGGTTTTTCATCCGGGAGTGTCCGGTTGGGTTTGTCGTTTGCAGGCGTTGGTGGAGGCGTTCTCCGTGTAGCCCCAGACTGCGCCGACACAAAAACGTTGAGAGAGGGCAGGCCGAACGCTGTAAGGCACAGACCAACCAGAAGGAAACGGCCGAACAGACGACCAAGGAGTAGCATTAGGGTTTGTTACCTCCGGATTTGGAGTGGAATTTTGGATTTGGCGGCAGCATCGGCGGTGAGGTTGCCTTGTCGTGCCCAACATGCGCCGGCCTTATGTGTCACGCTGGTATGGCTTCCTGCAAGGCATCTCCAGCTTGACATGGTAGCGTAGCAGTTTACGGAACATGCCGGGTAGCAGCACCAAGCCAGAGTGCGGCTAAACAGGCTCCGCCGGCTGCCAACCAAAAAGGTGCAGCCGGCCCGACATGTTCCCATAGCAGGCCGGCCAAGCCGCTTGCTACAAAGACACTGAAGCTTGTCAACATAGTTTGCAACCCAATTGCTGCCCCACGTTGTTCGGGGGGGACAAGATCGGCAATCCACGCTTTACTGACGCCTTCTGTTGCAGCCGCATAGAAGCCGTACAGGGCAAAACACAGCCAAGCCTGCCAGGTTTCCACAAGGAGCGCAAAACCGGCGTACACAACAGCATATAATGCCAGCCCATGCAGAATGACCCGCCGCTTGCCAAAGCGGTCGGCTAGGTCGCCAGCCGGGTAAGCCGCTAGGGCATAGACTCCGTTGTAGAACACATAGCCGCCGATGGCTGTGCTGTCTGAAAAACCGACCTGTTTGGCCTTGAGAATCAGAAACACATCACTGCTGTTGACCAAACCGAACAGGGTAAGTGCGACCACTAGTTGCCGATACGGTACAGGCGCCATGCGCCAGTAAGCAAAGACAACAAAGGGCGCAAAACGCCGGCCTGGCGCTGCTGGAAACGGCACATCTTTGACCTGCCATACGCAAAGTATGGCGAGGATACCGGGCAAGAAAGCCAGGAGAAACAAAGTGGCGTAGTCGCCGGGCCGCCAGGAAAGATACGCTAGGGCAAGCAACGGCCCAATAACTGCACCGGTTGTATCCATTGCCCGGTGAAACCCAAAAACGCGCCCTTGCGCTTTGGCCGGGGCGTAACTAGCCAGCAGGGCATCCCGTGGGGCGCTGCGCAATCCCTTGCCTAAGCGGTCGGCTAGCCGCCCTAAGACAACTGCCCCAGCAGCCGGCCACAGGCCGGGAAGAGGCTTAGAAATTGCCGACAGGGTATAACCTGCCCGCACAAAGGGCGCGCGTGTGCCAAGACGGTCAGAAAGGGCGCCAAAGTAGCCTTTGAGAAAACCAGCCATACCTTCGGCAAGGCCTTCGAGAAGTCCGACTAGCACAAAGGACGCCCCTAGCGGCCCTGTCAGATACAGCGGTGCAATTGGGTAGAGCAGTTCGCTGGCTGTATCCGTCAACAAACTGACCAGCCCCAGCAGCACAATCGGACGTGAAATTGGTGGGCATGGGTTCACAGGTCGAGTTGAAAAGGTGTGAAATCGAGGCTATCGGCGCTGACCAACTGCAAACGGGTGCGTCCGAGATATCCGTTGTAGGCAGTTGTAATGGCAGATCCATGAAGGTGGCCATACACACACCAATCCACGTCGTATTCGGCCAGCAACTCCGTAAAGCCGCTTGGCTCGTGGCGAGCGTTCAGTGGCGGGTAGTGCAGCATAACCACCAGTTTGTCGAACTCATTGCGGCGCTGGCGGGCAGCTTCGAGGCCTAAGCGCAGCCGGCCAACTTCACGTAGATAGATTTTGCGGTCTTGCTCGGTGTATCCCCGGCGCACCTTTTCGCCGCGCAAGCGCGCTGCCTGCTGTTCAAGTACGTCGGTACTTGGCTCGTCGCCCGGGCACTGCCAGCCGCGTGTCCCAACGAAGGCAACCCGTTTGAGAATCATGCACGTAGCTTGCAGAGGAATGATGGAGCTGTCTACCATCGCCCGTACCTTGCTCAGGGAATGCCACCAGTAGTCGTGGTTGCCACGAATGATGAGCTTGCGCCCCGGGAGGCGGGCAATCCAGTCGAGGTCAGGCCGTGCTTCTTCGGGACGCATTGCCCAAGAAAGGTCGCCGACAAGGAGAAGTACATCATCGGGTGTACCTAGCGCCGACCAGGCCGCGGCAATCTTGTCGGTATGGTTGCGCCACTGCTCACCAAAAATGTGCATAGGCTTGGGTTTAGCAAAGGACAGGTGGGGATCACCGAGAGCAAACACGCGCATAAGGCATCGGGAAACATCCAGAAAGCAGGGGCGGCTGAAAAAGAGCCAACTTTTTCACGTTTTTCGGCTTCAGAAATGGCGTGCGTTCTATGAGAAGGCAGGCCTTGTGAGAAATTTTGGTTGAAATTGCCGTAATGAAATAATGAAATCAGGCGCGCTGATGCGCCATCTCACACACCAAAGCGAGTTGTCGCTTCACACCTTCGTCAAAGAGAGCATGTCACAAACAACGCTTCCACCACTTGGGTCGTCATCATCTTCGACGGCCATTCCCTTCGTCCGGCTTCTGCCTTCGGTCGGCGAATTTGCTTTCCAGTCCTTAGGGGCTTTGGTCATCATCGGGTTGTTGCTTTTCGATGCCCTGGCAGCGACCGTTTCCCTAGCAGCCGGCATCTGGATTGCCTCTACATTCTGGCAAGTTGAACCGTCCTTTACGCCCTATGTTCCGTTTCTGCCGGCATTGCTACTGGTCCGCATACTAACACTTCGGCACTATGGGCTCTACCGACTGCGGGGAGCCTTTCGGTACTCCGATGACCTGCTAGGGGCTTTCAAAGGGGTTTCCTTAGGCTGTATCTACGGTTTTGTAGCCCTACTGTTTTTCCACCGCGACATTCTTGACCAGCCGCTGTTTCTATCACGGGTAGTGTTTGTCTGTGACTGGGTCATCATGCTTTTTCTGGTGATTACCAGCCGGATTGTCTTGCGGCAAGTGCAATCCTGGGCACGCAGTCGTGGTCACGGTCTTATTCCGGCATTTGTGGTGGGGGTTGGGGAAGAAGCCCGCGTCTGCATTGCGGAAATCAACGAGTCCCCACGCTTGGGCTACAAGGTGCTTGGTGTCCTCACGACGGATGAACGCACCCCTGAAATCCCGGACACCATTGAGGATGTACCGGTGATTGGTACGTTCGATGATCTCCCCGAGCTGGCTCGGGCACTTGGTATCAAGGAGGTCATCATTACAGATGCCCAACTTCATCCACGGCGAATTTTCAATGCCATGATGAATGCCGGGCGAAAACACCATCTCAACTTCCGAGTTGTTCCCAGCCTGTTCAACTGTCTGCCCGAAAAGACCCAGATTGAACAACTCGGCTCACTGCCGATGATTCAGCTCTTTCGTGATCCTCTCTCTGGGATTAATCGGTTTTTGAAGCGGACGTTAGATGTGGTGGGCGCTGGCGTGGGGCTTATTGTTCTGTCACCAGTGTTTGCGCTGATTGCGATTGCGATTCGCCGTGAGTCACCCGGGCCAATTTTCTACCGTCAGGAACGGGTTGGCATGGACGGCCGAACCTTCCAAATGCTCAAGTTTCGCTCAATGTACGCCGATGCCACCGATGAAATTCACCGGCGGTTGATGGTTGAAACGATCAAATATCCCGCCCGCGCCAATCGCGGGACGCGCGGAAAGCCCCTCTACGGCAAGGTGTTCAATGATCCCCGCCTGACAAAGGTCGGCAAGTGGATTCGTCGCTACAGCCTTGATGAGCTACCCAACCTGTGGAACGTGCTCAAGGGCGAAATGAGCCTAGTTGGCCCGCGCCCGCCGATTCCCTACGAAGTTGCTGAATATGAAGACTGGCACCGCGCGCGCCTGAGCGTCAAAGGCGGTGTGACAGGTTTGTGGCAGGTTTCAGGACGCAATCGGCTCACATTTGAGCAGATGGTGCGGTTGGACATCTACTACATCGAAAACTGGTCCCTGTGGCTTGACATCAAGATTCTCTTGCGCACGATTCCGGTTGTCCTCCGGGGCGACAACACGTACTGACCAACATGCTCACCCCAATAAGCCTTCAGGGCAAGAGTGTCTGATGTGGGAGCTTCAAGAGCCACCTCCACGACTTACGGTTTCAGAGCTGACGGCGCAGATTCGGCGACAGCTTGAAGGGGAGTTTCGGGAAGTCATTGTTGAAGGCGAGCTGTCCAACTTTGTAGCGCACACTTCCGGGCACTGGTATTTCACGCTCAAAGATGCGCAGGCCCAAATCCGCTGTACGTGCTGGAAGGGGACAAACTACCGGATTCGGTTTCGTCCCCAAAACGGCCAACATGTGGTTTGCCGGGGAAAGGTAACGGTTTATGCGCCCAAGGGGGAGTACCAACTGACGGTTGAAACCATGGTACCCGTGGGCGTAGGCGACCAGCAGTTGGCTGTGGAGCAGCTCAAAGCCAAGTTGGCCGCCGAAGGTCTGTTTGCTCTTGAACGCAAGCGTCCTCTACCACGTGTGCCGCGTTGCATTGGGATCGTGACTTCCCCAACCGGGGCTGCGATCCGCGATATACTCAAGGTGCTCTGCCGCCGGAATAAGGCCGTGAGCGTCCTCATTTATCCTGCGCAGGTTGAAGGCGCTGAAGCCGCTGCCAGTGTGGCGGCCGGCATCCGTTGGTTTAGCGAGTATCAGGACCCAGAGCGTCCGGTGGATGTCTTGATTGTGGGACGTGGCGGAGGCAGTGCTGAGTCACTTTGGGCTTTCAACACCGAAATTGTTGCCCGGGCGATTGCCGACTCCAAAATTCCGGTTATCTCTGCGGTTGGCCACGAAATAGATGTAACAATTGCCGACTTTGTAGCCGATTTGCGTGCTCCAACTCCTTCGGCTGCGGCAGAGATGGTGGCAGCACAGCACGCTGATCTGCTCACTGAGCTCAGTGTCAAGGCTGCGACCCTAGCCAAGGCGATGCACATCCGGTTGCTGCGCGAACGGCAAACCTTGGAAGGGCTCGCACGGCATCACGTGTTCGATGACACTCGCGCGCGCTTACGTGATGCAGTGCAACAGTGTGACGAGCTGACGCTGGCAATGCAAGCTGCCCTGCAAGACAAAATGCAAGCTGCCAGTTTGCGTCTGGAGCGCTTCAGCCATCGTCTCTACCATTATCCGTGGCGGTCACAGTTGCACGTGCAGCGGCAGCATGTGAGCAAACTGGAGACAAAACTGGCCCAGGAGGTTCAGATGCGGACAGCCTCTGCGCGGCATCGTCTCGAGCAGGCCCAGGGTCGGCTTGCTGCTTTGTCGCCCCTACAAGTTTTAGCGCGTGGTTATGCAGTAGTCCAGCATCCCGACGGACGGCTCATCCGCACCACAGGAGAGGTTTTGCCAGGGCAATCCATTCTGATACGGCTGACGGATGGACGACTCTTGGGGCGGGTTGAGGAAGTGTGCCCGAATCGGGACACTAAGACCCGCTAAAGCCGGCTTACTCACACGAAGCCGGTTGTTCTGCACTGTCTGGCTGGTTATCCCGGCTTGTTGGTGGTGCGGCTGGCCAGCTTCCGCTCTGGAAATGCCATTCGCCACTGGTGTAGGTAGTAACGCGGTTCCCACCAGCCCGTTTGGCGGCATACATCATCTTGTCAGCGCGAATGGTGAGTTCCTCGGCGGATTCTCCGGCGTACTCGACAATACCGAAGCTGACGGTTACTTCGCCGTTGAAGCGTTGATAGACGCCTTCGCAGATTCGTTCACCGACGCGCCGGGCGGCTTCGGCCGAGGTATCGGGTAGGATAAGCACAAACTCATCACCGCCATATCGAAAGGGCAAGTCCACTTGGCGCCGTACAACAGATTGAACCAGCTTTCCTACCCACCGCAGCAGCTCATCGCCGGCTACGTGACCGCGTGTGTCATTGAAACGTTTGAAGCCGTCCAAGTCGAAGTAACACAGGGCAAAAGTTGCCCGCCGGCGCTGAGCGCGCGCAATTTCACGGGGTAGGAGATCCTGGTAGTAGCGTTTGTTGTACAGTCCAGTTAGCTCATCCGTGATGCTCAGTTTGAGGAGTTGCTCTTGCTGGGCACGACGCTCTGTGACATCGGTCAGCACAAATAGAAAACCCTCACTGCGTTTGGCGCGAAGAGGGTGAACGGACAGACTGGCGTAAAACGTGCTGCCGTGGCGACGTTTGAGAGCAATATCGGCCCCGCCGAAATAAACCTGCTGTCCTGCCAGAAGTTTCTCAATATCGGCGGCAACGCTGGAGTCTTGAAACAGGGGCAGGATAGGGTTGCCGACCACCTCCTTGTCGTCATAGCCAAACATCATTTCAGCGCCGCGACTGAAGGTGACAATGTTGCCGGCCAGGTCGGTGGAGATAATGGCCATATCTACAGCAACATCAAGAACGGTTTGTAGGTATTCGTGTTCAGCTTGGGCGTGGCGGTACAACCGGGTGTTCCGGATGGCAACCGACACCTGCAAGGCTAGGTCTTCCGCAATCGTGCAGTCATCCTCATCAAACGCGCCTGGGCGGACACTTTCAAACTCGAGCACACCCTCAATGGTGCCGTCGAGCCAAATGGGGGTTGCAATTTTGGAACGCGACAAAGTGGAGTGCCCACGCCATTCGGGCCACTGCCGCAGGTCCCGGCACAAAATGGTCTCGCCACCGTCCATAACTTCACGAATGAGTCCGGAGTTCCTTTGGATAGTTGTGGCAATGACGCTGGTCCGATTGGCAAGGGTTGAAGCAATGTGAAAGTTCTCGCCCTGTGGACCGGTTAGGTGAGGGGTGTAAATAGCCACGACCTCACATTCCATGTAGCGCTGTAAGTGCTCGACGATGTCGGCAATGACCGTTTCCAGATCAAGGCTACGGGCTATCTGACGGGTTACTTCATTGATGAGGAAGACCTGCTCGCGCTTGCGCTGGACAGCACGGTACTGGAGAGCATTGCGGAAGGCATAGTCAAGATGGCGGGACAGCAGCTTCAGGCCGTCAATTTCAGTTTCGGTTAGTTTGATCCGTCGGGGGTAGGTGAGGATGGTAACGCCGCTACGTTGCCCCTCGTTTCGTAGCTGAAGGTGCAGTTGGTGGCCATCGAGGTAAGTAAGAGTATCGGATGCTTCCGGGAGGTTCGCCCATTCGATGGCTGCCGCTTCAGAAGACATTTTTTGAATCATCGGCTCGCCTTGGGGCGATAAGTGGCTTTCGTATCCGAAAATTCCGCTTCCACTGCTGATAAGCATCCGTCCGGTAATGCATGGCGTCAGGTGGAACAAGGTGCGGAAGGCAGTTTCTACGACCTTGTCAAGGTCAAGGCTGGCATGCAGGGTAAGGGTAATTTCGTGCAGCGCATGTGGTGAAAGCGGCGGTTCTTCTGTACTGGCTGCCTGTTCAGCGCGGGCAATGGCCCGGCGCAGGCGTTCGCCGGTCAGCGGCGGTGCCAGCACGAGGGTTACGCCTTCGGCTTTAGCCTTGGCTGCCAAAGCGGTGTCGTCGTTTGGTAGGCATCCTACAATGGGCAGTTTAGGGTTGACTTGGTGGATGTAGGCTAGATGGCCCCACGTGATAGGATCGTCGGACAGCCCAAGCAGAACAATGTCAAATTCGTACTCGGCCATCAGCGCAATCAGGGAGGTGCCATCGGTTGCCACCGTAAGTTGCAACGTGCGGCTGCGTCGCAACAGAGCTTCAATTTCGCTGCCGGCCAGGGTCGAAGAGGGCACAAAAAGAACCTGCTTTTTGAACTCTACGCGCGACATCTGGATGGTGGCAGGCGCAGGCATGCGTGATGACCAACAAACGATAGGCTTGTTTTCCTAAAAGTGTAAGCGAAGTTGTTCTATGGGTACAGCTTTCACCTTGGTTAGCTTTGGGCAACAGGGGAATTGCCCTAACAGGCACGGCACAGCCAAGTTAGCTGTGCCGCGTGCTAGTTGGGAACGGATGTGTAAGCCGAATTCTGTTCCGCCACAAGGGCGGCGACGGTCATTCCTCTAGGCTGCCGATTGCTCGACAGCTCAAGCGACCTACCCGGAGATGCGCCCGCCAAAGCGGGACTCGGACGAGCAGCCCTCAGACACCTCCATATTTGGTCTTGCACCGCGAGGAGTTTGCCTAGCCGAACGTGTTACCACGCTCGCTGGTGCGCCTTTACCGCACCGTTTCACCATCGCCACTCGCCACGCCCCGAAAGGCGTGTAAGTCAGGCTGTCTGTTCTCTGTTGCACTTGTCGTCGCGCCCAACAGTCGTTGCCGATCTGGTGAACGCGCCCGGCCGTTAGCCGGCTCGCTGCTCTGTGGTGTTCGGACTTTCCTCTCCCCAGTTTGTCGGTAGCGGCGACAAACGGGCAGCGACCGTCCCATCCGCTCCCAAATTCGTACAAAGCCAAAGCGGAGGAGGAGGGATTCGAACCCTCGATACAGTTTCCCGTATACAGCATTTCCAATGCTGCGCCTTCAGCCACTCGGCCACCCCTCCGAAACATCTGATGATCTGGTACAACAGAGACGATTTTAGAAAACTACAACCAACCCGTTGTAGTATATCGCCTAGCTTGCGTTTTGTGAAACTGGCGGTGAGGGTGGGATTCGAACCCACGGTACGGTTACCCGTACATCGGTTTTCGAGACCGACCGATTCAGCCACTCTCGCACCTCACCAGCACCCTTTCCAAAAGCCCTTTAGGTGGATTCTGCGCCCCGGCGCTGCCGAAAGAAGTCGCGCAGCAGCTCGCCGCACGCTTCTGCTAAGACTCCTCCTGTCACCACCAAGCGATGGTTGAGAACGTTTGTCGTGCATAACCCAAAGTGACTGACCACGGCACCTGCCTTGGGGTCAGTCGCCCCAAAAACCAGACGGCGAACCCGAGCTTGTACCAGCGCACCCGCGCACATTGCACAAGGTTCGAGCGTCACATAGAGCGTTGCTTCGGTCAAGCGGTAATTGCCTACCTGTCGTGCTGCGGCACGGAGGGCAACAATCTCGGCATGCGCTGTCGGGTCACAGTCGGTACGGGTGCGATTACCGGCCTGCGCCACAAGCCGGTTGTTGATAACAACCACGGCTCCGACCGGAACTTCCTCCATTTCTAGAGAAGCCCTGGCGGCTGCCAAAGCCAAGCGCATCCATCTCTCATCGTCGGCAATCTCCACGGCTGCCAATCTCGTCTGGCTCCTTGCAAGAGCAGGCCGTTTGTCAAGGGATGCTAATCGGGCTAATCCAGCACGTCAATGCGCAGCAACTAACGTAGAGGCTCTCCTTGCTGGCAAGAAACCAAAACCGACAAACGGTGAAAGCTGGTTTTGGCGATTCCTGGATAGGGATGCTTGACAAGCTAAACCGGCGCACTACTCATGACATCTGGAGAGCATCCAACAACTGCCTAGCAAACGTTGTTGACTCGATGCCTCTTGCCAAATGGCCGCGTAATGCTCACAATCGCGCTCTTTCCGCTACGGTGTTGGATGGTCTCCAGAAGATCGCAGCGTGATTCCGGCGTTTAGGCAGGTCGTTCATGGCAAAAGGACTGGTTATCGTTGAGTCTCCAGCAAAGGCGAAGACGATTACGAAGTACCTCGGCAAAGACTTCACGGTGCTGGCTTCGTATGGCCACATCAAGGACTTACCGGAAAAAGAGCTTGGTGTGGATGTCGAGCACGGTTTTGAACCGACCTACGAACTCATCCCCGACACGAAAAAACGTAATGTCTCGAAGATACTACGGGAACTGAAGTCGGCTGCCCAAAAGGCTGACGCTATCTACCTTGCCGCCGACCCTGATCGCGAAGGAGAAGCTATCTGCCAACATCTACGCGAGGAGCTAGTTGACGACAAAAACCCAAAGCCTGTGTATCGGCTTCTGTTCAACGAAATTACGAAGGAAGCTATTCAGGCTTCGTTGCAATCGCCACAGCAAATCAACCAAGCCTTGGTAGAAGCCCAACAGGCGCGGCGTGTTATTGACCGGCTCGTGGGTTATGAGGTGAGCCCAATGCTCAACCGAGGGCTTGGTGGCGGCAAGGTCGCGCTTTCGGCTGGACGGGTGCAGTCTGTAGCTCTACGCCTTGTCGTCGAGCGCGAGCGTGAGATTCTGGCCTTTCAACCAACTGAATACTGGACCTTTGATGCCCGTTTCGCTGCTGCACTCCCGCCGGAGTTTACAGCCAAGTTGTTTACCGTTCACGGCGCTACACTCAAGACCGGCGACTTTGACAAGCAGCGCAAAAACGAACGCCACATTCGCACCGAAGCTGAAGCCCGTGACCTTGAACGGCAACTCCGCGAGGTGACGGAATGGCGCGTGGCTACAGTAACAACGAAGGAAAAGAAACGTCACCCGGTTGCGCCCTTTATCACCTCGACCCTTCAGCAAGAGGCATCTCGGAAGCTTGCCTTCCCCGTCAAGAAAACCATGCTGCTGGCGCAAAAGCTCTACGAAGGGGTTGAGTTGGGGCCGGAAGGTAGCGTTGGGCTGATCACTTACATGCGGACCGACTCAACTCGGATCGCAAATTCGGCATTGATGGAAGTGCGTGACTTTATCGCAGCGCAGTACGGAGCAGAGCGACTTCCTGCCAAGCCCAACCAGTACCAGAACAAAAAAGGCGCCCAAGATGCCCATGAGGCCATTCGTCCAACCTCAGTTTGGCGGACCCCGGAAAAGGTTGCTCCTTACCTTGCAGCCGATGAACTGGCGTTGTACCGGCTGATCTGGCAGCGCTTTGTAGCTTCCCAAATGGCGCCGGCAATTTATGATGCTACAACCATTGACATCGAAGGGGGACCGGGTTTTGTCTTTCGGGCAACTGGGGCCGTGCTCCGGTTTGATGGTTTTCTGGCTGTCTATGAGGAAGGGAAAGATGAACAGGACGCCGATGAGGAAGCTCTGGCACGCAAGCTGCCGCAGGTGACAGCCGGAGAGCGTGTTGAATGCCGTGAACTCCACGCCAACCAGAGCTTTACTCGCCCACCTGCCCGCTACACGGAAGCCACCCTGGTCAAAACCCTTGAGGAGCGAGGTATTGGACGCCCCTCAACCTACGCGCAAACGCTGTCGGTCATTCAGTCCCGTAACTACGTTGAGAAACGCGATGGGCGGTTTCACCCTACTCCGCTAGGGATGGTCATTGCCGATATTCTCACGGAAAACTTTACCGACCTTTTTGACCCAGGTTACACGGCAGCCCTAGAGACCCAACTGGACGAAATTGAGGAAGGTCGGCTCAACTGGCGGAAAGCTCTGGAGAACTTTTACGAGAAGTTTCGCGCTGACCTCCAAGCGGCTGAGATCAACCTCAAAAAGGCTAAGGACGGTGTCGCGACGGACGAGCATTGCCACAAGTGCGGCGCAGCGATGGTGCTCCGGCTGGGGCGCTTTGGAAAGTACCTGGCTTGTACGAATCAAGAGTGCAAAGCAACCCGCGATTATGGTGCACCAGCAACTGCCGGAAATGGCACCTCGGCCAAATTTGCCGGGGAGATTACTTGTGAGAATTGTGGGCGCCCAATGGTGCGCAAGTCGGGCCGCTGGGGTGATTTTCTTGCCTGCACGGGCTACCCGGAATGCAAAACCACCCGTAAGCTTACTAAAGCCGGCACGCCCAAGCCCGCTGCCGTCCAACTCGATGAAGCTTGCCCAATCTGCGGTCAGCCACTGACCATCAGGCAGGGACGATATGGCGAGTTCATCGGTTGTTCAAACTATCCAAGATGCACCTATATCAAGCGCGAAACTATCATGCCTTGTCCGCGGCCGGGCTGCGGTGGCGACATCACTGAACGCCGGTCAGGACGTGGACGGGTGTTCTACAGGTGCACCAATACTGCCTGTGATGTGGTCTATTGGGACAGGCCGGTGAGCTACCCCTGCCCAAGCTGTGGTGCTCCCTTTACGCTCCAGAAGACGAATGCCCAAGGGGAGACATACCATTACTGCGCCGACAAGGAAAATTGCGGCTGGACGGAACTTCCTGCTGAGAAGCGAAGGAAAAAGGACACAGTACTGCCATCCAAAAACCACTCTGCTTCAGAAGCAGCGTAATGGAAACTGGCCGTGCTAACCAAAGCGGTTGCACGGCACGGCCTTGGCTTCGGGGCTGTGCTACAAGATTGCCATGCAAGGTCAGGGACTGCGGCGGCGACTATTCCTTCGGTATGCCACACCCGGTGTCTGTGGCATTGTGTGTGGGCTGCTGGCCGCCAGTCTGCTCGACACAGGTCTGGCTGAAGCTGGCATCCTGCCCACGGCCGATGAAGGGAAGCTGCCCAAGGGCTTTCGTGAGCCGACCCTGACGCTCGACGAACTCGAAGTCCAGCATGTGGATTACCCACTTGCCAATGTGCTGGCCCACATCACGATTGACAACCCTAACCAGGCGCTCACCCTGAGCAAACTGACCTATCGCATTGTGCTCAATGGCATCGAATGTGGGACAGGAGAGCATCCCGAAAAGCTGACGCTGCCTAAAAAGGACTCTCTGGCCCTGTCATTGCCGATAACTGCTGATCTTTCCTCGGTACCGGAGCTTGGGTTGAACACCTTGTTGCAAGTCCGTTTGGGAGAGGAAGTCTTCATCAACTATGTCATCCACGTTGCCTTCGAGGTGAGCGTGCTCTGGCTTTTCAGACGCCACATCAAAGCCAAACTCACTGGGCGGTTGCCCCTGCGCGAGGTTCTAAGCAAGATATCCATCTCGCAACAGTTGCCGTAAACCCGCTTTTTGGTAATGGCTTTCTATGCGGCTTGTTATCCAGCGTGTGACCCAGGCTTCCGTAACCGTCGAGGGAAAGCTTGTGGGGCGCTGTGGCCGAGGGCTGTGTGTGCTTGTCGGTGTCACACACCAGGATACGGCCGCCGATGCTGACTGGCTGGCCGAAAAAACGGCCAACCTGCGCATCTTTGAGGATGAAAACGGGAAGATGAACCGCTCCCTGCTCGACATCGGCGGCGAGGCGCTGGTGGTTTCCCAGTTCACCCTCTATGGCGACGCGCGCAAGGGCCGCCGCCCTTCGTTTACCGCTGCAGCTTCCCCAGAAGTGGCTGAACCACTTGTGACACGCTATGCCGAGGCCCTCCGGCTGCTGGGCGTTCCCGTTGAGACCGGTATTTTTGGCGCCCTGATGCAGGTTGAAATCCACAATGACGGCCCGGTGACGCTCATTCTAGAGCGCGGCCAAATGTCAGTTGGCGCGGAGGTTGAGTAGGTAAGGGTCTGAAACATACCCATCTGGGTTCATCACCTGGATGCAGACATAAGGTTCGTACAGGACTTCCGCCGGCAACCGGAAGTACACCCGCTGGTTGAACAGCCCACGGAGAGACCTTTTGACGCTGGCGCGTGTTTCAATGCCGTTGACGATAAGCGTCGGGGTATCACCCAGGCCCTGGCCACGTACAAACAACCCCACGGTGGGTACAGATGACCGGCCGGGCAGGTGAACACGTGCTACGTTGGTGACTTGAATGTTGTGGCAAACGACAGTGTGCGTGTCGGTAAGCTGCTGCCCCTGCTCATCGGATAGCCAAACAAGGTAGCGTCCCATGCGCGGCGGCAACTCAAACAGCCCTAGCCTTCCCGACCAAGCGCGAAAGGGAAGACTCAGAAAGGTCCCATCTTCAGCAAGCAGTGAAACTTGCTTGGCACGTTCCAGGTGATCGCCCAGCACTAGGACGCGCCGGTTCTTGAGAGTGACCAAGTTGTTGACAAAGCCGCGTAGACGCAGCTCGGTGGCCATCGGTTGCGCTGAAACCTCGATGGTGGTCACAAAAGGCGTCCACACCCGCTCATCACCAAGCGCGCTAATCAGCAAAGCGCGCCCGGCGAAGCTCCCCTGCACGACCACTGTGCTGTTGGAGAAATTCCCTTGAATACAGCCCGGCTCGAGGCTTAAGACGGCAAAATCAAAGACCGGCAGCCGTCCTGACAGCGAACGAGCAAAACCGTTCCAAGTGATCCGTTCACCAATGTACATGGACAAAAAAGCTGGTGGGGGCTCTACCTTGACCCCCGGCGACGGTGGCCCCCCTTCGGCTTCTAAGACACGAATGGCCATGACTTGTGAGGCAACCTTCCCCTCTGGCGCTCGGCTTGCGCAGATGGCAAGCACGCCGGCCGTCCCGGCACGCCGTGCCGTAATGCGCCAAACAACTTCATGCGGGGCCGGGCTTGGAAGTACATCTATGTCAAGGATGGCTGAAAGGCGGCTGCGATCGGCGAGAATGCGCCTAGCTGAATAGTAGATGGCATCTCGCACCGGATGGGATTCAAAGGCCACCGCGCCGGCCAATCGTGCTGAAACGCCATCACCGGCAAAACGAAACGTCACCGTCCGCGTATCACCAACCCGCATCAACTCCGGCAGCCCCTCAACGGCTATTGGTGCGTCGCCTTTGGGCAGGGCTGTCATGAGGCGAATATCAGCTAGTGTACGCATCGAACTCGTGCTAGACAGGGTATAGCTGGGATAAAGTGCCGCCTGCCGTTCAATAGTAACGTTAGCTTGAACTGTCAGAAGTCCACCAAAGAAGAGAAACAATACCAGTGGAAGTACAAACTGTCGTAAAAACTGTGCTTGGTAAGGGGAAGTTGGAACTGCCCTGTCCATGGCAAGTTACCCTAGCGTCAGTCACAGGAAGTCTGTTCGTTTGCTTTGCTATGTAACACAGGCAAGGCGACCAACGGAAAGGTCTCCTTTTAGAAAGCAGCTTTATTTTGCCCAGAAGCCATGTTTGAACCATTTCAAAGCGGCAATTCTGAAACTTCTGACCGTCCGGTACACATCCTTCACATTACAGACAGTCATTTGTTTGCCCAGCGCACTGGTCGCCTGCTCGGCCTGGTGACGTATGATTCCCTGAAGGCCGTTCTTGCGGATGCCACTCGTGAACCACCTGATATGGTATTGGCTACGGGCGACTTGGCCCAGGACGGTACAGCACAAGCATACGAGCACCTAACTGAAGCCCTTTCTAACTTTGCCTCAGCCTGTCCTTTCCCGCCGCCGGTCTATTGGGTGCCCGGCAACCACGACGAACCGGCGGTGATGCGCGCAACGCTGACCCGTGCGCCACTGCGCCCGGAGACTGAAGTTGTCGTGGGCGGATGGTACATCATTCTGCTCGACTCGACGGTTTCCGGCGAAGTTGGCGGCGTTCTGTCCGAAGGCGAGTTGGCGCGTCTCGATGCCGGACTCCGCGCCCACGCTGATTGTCCGGCGCTGGTCTGCCTGCATCACAACCCTGTGGCGACAAGCGCCCGGTGGATGGATGACATCGGGCTGGCCAATGCCGATGCCTTTTTCGCCGTTCTTGACCGCCATCCCCAGGTACGTGGCGTGTTGTGGGGGCATGTACACCAAGCAATGGATGTTGAACGCCGCGGCGTACGGCTGATGGCATCGCCTTCGACGTGCATTCAGTTCAAACCGGAAACGGTTGAATTTGGGCTTGACTCTGTGGCGCCAGGCTACCGGCGGCTGTGGCTTCATCCTGACGGCCGGTTGGAAACCAGGGTGTTTCGGGTCAACAATTTCGCCGGTTGCGCCAATCCTGACGCAACCGGCTACTAGATGTTCCGGGTGAGTTCGGTTGTTACAGCACGGTGACAGGACCGTGATCGTCGCAGTGCCCGTTGTGGACGTGATGCAGCCGCCCATCCACGAGGTAATCCACATGGTCGCCGTGCGGAATGGCCTCGTGGCCGCAGTCCGGACCGTGGACGTGCGCGCATGCTGTGGGGTATGGCGCGCACCCATCGGGATTCGTGCTGCTGACGGCAATACGGTGCTCGTCGTAGTGGTCGCCGTGTTGGAAATGCAGGTGGCCGTCGTGGAGATAGTCCACGTGATCATCGTGCTGAATGCGTGTATGACCACAGGTGGCACTGTGGGTATGGAGGTGGTCGGGATGGGTTGTACAGTTTGTCATCGGATGACTCCTTTCAGGTAGATGAGGTGTAAGGCCATTCCGCCAGACGCCTTGGTGCGTTACTCGTCATTGTGAAGGATGTCGTGACGCGCATGGGCTAGCCCCTGGTGGAACAGATGCCGGATGTGTTCATCCGCCAGGCGGTAGTAGGCGTGCTTGCCTTCGCGGCGAACGGAGACGATCCCCAGCGTACGTAGCAAACGGAGTTGACTGGAAACAGCCGGCTGCGACATCCCAAGCGTCAGGCATATTTCACCGACGCACATCTCACCGGCATCGAGCAGGGCGATGATTTTTACTCGGGTTGGATCGCCGAGCGCCTTGAACATATCGGCAATGCGCCAGGCGAGCGAAGCCGTGAGCACTTCGCGTTCGGCTGGTTGGTGTTGATTGCTACATGGGGAAGCCATACATTACCGCTAATAGATAAGCATTTGATTATGCGTTTTTATCTGAAAGTCCCCCTGACGTCAAGCGGAAAGTTGGTGTTGCCGGTTGGAAAGGGCTGGATTCAGTGCGCGGCCTGGGCTTCGGCTTGTTCGATCAGGGCTGCGATGTGTTGGGCCGTTTTGGCCCCTTTGACCAGGGCTTCGCTGAGGTTAGTATCGCCGGTCAGGGCAGCAAAGGCGTAAAACCGCGCAACCTGGTTGGTCACTTCGAGAACATAGCAGGTTTCGCAGGCTAGTAGCTCCACTTGGGGAACAAGCAAACAGAACTGGCTTCCGAAGTGGTGCCGCCGGACGGGTTCAAGTGCAGTCGTCAGGCGTAGGGCGGGACGTTTGGGAAGCCCAGTCCATTGGGCACTGGGCAGGCGCGTGGCGAGAACGTCCAGATAATCGTGCTCCGACGCCAGTTGCGCATGGAGCATCGAAATAAGCCGCACGTGCCGGGAAGCAGCTTCTGCCTGTGCAAGGATTTCCAGTTCCACTGAGCCGTAGCCGGCAACGTGTCCAAGATCGTTGCGAAGCGCATCCACAAAACCGATGTGCTGACCCATTGCCAACTCATCGCTGGCCAGCTCGGCAAGGGCTAACGAGAGTTCAGCTTCAGTACTTCCGGCCGGACGCTCGTGGGTTGCCAAGTAGGCACGGAGTTTTGTTCCTTGGGCTTGCACAACATTGTAGGCAATCCCGCCAAGGACCGCTGTGCCACCGGCAGAGAAGAAAAATGTTCCCAGCAGCGAGGGGGTTGCCCGCAGCAGCCGGTAGATTGAAAAGGGATGGGCGCTTGTTGGACGCTCTAGGCGTTGCGCTAGGGTAGCTACGTGAATCTCGCCGGCAGCAATGCGCTGTTCGGTGTGTTCAACAGCTCGCCGGAACTGCTCCGGTGTCATAGGGGTGACAATCGAACGTGACGGCACATGTGGTAGCACGGGTAACTCTGGAAATGGGCCGTCGAGTTGCTGCACGATAGCCTGAATACGCTGTTGTGCTGCAGCGTAATCGGCTTCGAGCTGTTCGGTGCGTCCGTCAGTCGGGACATTGACCACGACCTGCAGGCGCTGGTGGGTGTGATCAAACACGATGACCGTGCTGAAAGCGGCAAGAACGCCTTCTACAGTTGGCGGTCTGCGGGGCGGTACGCCATGAAGCGGATAGGCTGCTTCGTGTGCCAGGTAGCCAAAGGTGGCGCTGGCCAACGCCGGTATATCTGCCACGGGCGCAAGGATGTCGGCCCGAAGCCGCCGCCGCGCTGCTTGCAGCAGCGTTTCTGCACGTTCAAGTGTGGCATGTGGAGTGCGCAGCTCGACCTTTCCATCCCGGCCGGTGATGATCCAGCGCGGGTCGAGACCGATGAGCGTATATGGAGGCAGATGGCGTTCAAAGTGCTGATTCTCAAACAGACCGACATCGCTAGCTTGGCTGGCCACTTTCAAAAAGACGCCGACTGGTGTGTGAAGATCAGCCGGTAAGGTCACAGCTACGGGAACAACAGTCGCTTCTTGGGCGAAGGCCAGGAAAGCTTCATAGGTTGCCGGCTGAAATTGCAGCGTGGGCAAGGCTCTGAGCTTACTCCGTAGGAATTGGTCGGCGCTTGTTAGCGCGGCTGCGCAGAATTTCAGCCACGTCGTGGGGCGTCACATCCCGTGCCACCATCAGGACGAGCAGATGATAGAGTAGGTCGGCCATTTCAGCGGCCAGCTCCGTGCGGGGTTCATTTTTGGCAGCAATGATGGTTTCGGTGGCTTCCTCGCCGACCTTTTTGAGAATCTTGTCTAGCCCGGCCGTAAACAAATAGGTGGTGTAAGCGCCTTCCGGGCGTTTTGCCTGGCGTTCCCGGATCAGGGTGTACAGCTCATCAAGCAAAATACCCAGTTCAAGCGCGCTGTGGGGGACGAGCTTGACTTCCGGCGGGGCAATGGCCGTCGTTCCGTCGGGGGCCTGTGTTGCTGGTGCTGGATGTGCTGCGTCCGTTTTGGCAGTGGCACGACTGCCCGGAAGCAGGGATTGGAAAAAACAGCTCGTGGCTCCGGTATGACAGGCCGGCCCACGCGGTTCGACCCTGACAACGAGGGCATCGCCGTCGCAATCCAGCCGTATATCCACGACCCGTTGGGTGTGGCCCGACGTGGCTCCCTTGTGCCACAGGGATTGACGCGAGCGGCTCCAGAGCCAGACCTCGCCGGTTTCGCAGGTGAGGTGGTAACTGGCAGCATTCATGTAGGCCAGGGTGAGAACCTCGTTGGTTGTGGCATCCTGGATGACGACCGGCACGAGACCGTTGGCATCGAAACGAATTGCTTCTGTCATGGCTTGGTTATGGCAATGCATTACCGGTGTTGTAGCACAGTTGAACGGTCTCCTGACACCCTGCTGGCAACCTCATTACGCAAATTGGGGTAACAACCGTCTAACTGTGGCATGCCAGGACGTAATCACAGACTTCATCCAGTCGGCAGAAACTGTTTGGAAGGGAAAGGCGGTGGATGGGAATCGCTACGGCCAGTTGGGTCAGCGTATCTAGAATGGCAACCCGCGCTTCCGGCAGGGGAAGCCAGTCGGGATAGATGTTGGGCAAGAGCTTTGTCACGGCCTGCATCGGAGAGAGTTGCGTCCTGTTGACCGGGGCGTCTGCCGAAACGACCTCCAGAAGGTACACGGCCGTAAGCCGTGCCGGCCGGGGTTGTTCATGGGTATCGAGAGGCAGGTAGCGTTTTTCCCAGTGTTTGGAGATGCGGGGAAGTGCGTCGGGGCGGCCGTAAAGGGCCGTGACAGAAGGGTCCCACAGGCGGATGGCACGCGGCCCTGGATGCACCACAAAGCCCTCCGTCTGCCGTTCGATGGCGGCTACATCTTCGGCGATGACCTCTGCGCCGCGCCGGAGCAGCGCCGCTGCAAGGGTGGATTTGCCGGTGCCATTCGGTCCCACAAAGGCCACGGCTGATGCACCTATGGCCACCGTACTGGCGTGCAAGCACACCCGCTGCTGAATCTGGAGAACAAAGCCCAGAATAGGGCCAGTCAGGTAGGTACAGGTATCCTCAAACGTCTGCGGCGGTGACCAGAGCGCCGTGATACGGCGTTGAGGGTGGTCGTAGGTGAAAGCCGTGCCGACGTTATAGCAAAAGTGAAACAGACCGGTTTCCGGCTCGTGGTAGGCAACGAGTTCGGGGCCTTGCCTGGCGTCCACAATTTGCCCCTGATACCACGGTGCACACGCCGGGGGGCGTGGTGGCGTGGGATTTTCCTCAAAGGCAAGAAAGCCATCGGCGGTGTCTTCACCAAGGTGCACCGGCTGGAGAAAAGGAACCGGGCGGGTTGTCGCCAGTCGCCGCCCATAAACCGCCTGCACCAGTGCCATCCGGGGAGACACTCACCTTGAGAAACGGTTTGGGCGGGGGCCAAACCGGTCAGCCTTAGTTGAGCCAGTACTGGTCTGGGTATATTCAACGAGTGACCCGTAATCGGCAAGCATCGGCGGCTGGTATGCCTTTTTGCTCGGTTGACCGGTTTGTGATGAACTTGTGATTTGTTCGCGTGGCAGTGATGGCGATTTCATAAGTTAGTCTCCAAACAGCAAAAGCGCAATAGGTCTGAAAGTTTATACAACCTTGGATTGCAACCATTTGTATAGGCTCAGTGGGCTGAGGTCAACAAAAGATTTGGCTTCGTGCCACGCATCCCACACGAGAGGGACAGGCAAGGCTCCGACATTCACAAAACAAGACAGGTAGTGGCAGGCTTCCGGGGGAAGTTGCGCCCAGCCTGTGCCATGCCGCCTGATGTAGCCGGTGACGGGAAACTGAGGAAGGGGAGCCTTAGCACGTCGGACAACAGCGCGTGGGAGCCGGTTCCTGAGCAGTTCCCGGAAAAGCCACTTGTCCAGGCAAAGGGGCACGGTCGGCACCGCCAGGAGAAACCTGATAACGCGCTGGTCAAGCAACGGGTAGCGCATTTCCACCACAGCGCCGGTAAATGCCATGTCGCTATACTCATGGTCATTGGCGATATGGACTCGGCTCAGCATGTGCGGTACAAGCCGGCGGTAGGGGTGCAGTGGTGGACTGGGTTGCGGGCGCTCAAAATAGCCAGCCCGACGCAGGCGCGTCACAAAGTCTGTTGCCAGCCAGCGGGGGATTTCTGACCGGGTTGGGTGTTTTCGTCCAAGTATCCGCCCAAACTGACGCCGAAGTGAAAAGAAGCCATTGCGGACGTCAGCTACAAAGTACGCCACAAGAGCCTCGCCCAAGCGGAGTAACTGCCGCCGGGCAACGAGATCGCGCAGGTAGGGTGCTGTTTCCTGAAGCATGACTTCATCGCCCCACTGCCCGGTCAGGACAATGCGGGCGTGGCTGCCCACCTGGCGGTAACTTTCCATGATGCCATTCCAGAAGGGTTCGTGAACCGGCTCAGGTGGTGGGGGAACGCCAGCCGGGGGGGGCGCATACGGCTGCCAGTGGTCCTGCTCAATGAAGGTAATGGGAATACCGTGACCCCGGGCGGCCAGACCGGCAAAATGCCGCTCGCAGTCGGGAATGAGTGTGTTGAAAACACAAGTAAAGGCGTGGAGGTCTGTCGTTGGGCAGGCGCGCCGCGCGGCAGCCGTCACAACGTTGGAATCCAGCCCGCCGCTGAGAAGAACAGATGCACGTGGTGCGCGCAGCCGGTCAGCTACAGCCTGTTCCAGAAGTGCCTGAAAATGCTCGACGTAATCCCTTGTGCGGGCATAGCGGAGATACCCATCGGTTGGCCAATCCCAGTAACGCCACTGCCGCTGTGCGCCCCCTTCAAGACACAGCGCCGTTGCCCGTGGCAGGCGGCGGATGGCGCGGTAAAACGTACCGTCTTCGTCCAGCTTCATCCCTTCGATGAGAAAATCGGCAACGGCAAAGTCGTCCAGGTCGGACGGGAGAGAAGTGGGAATTTCCGGGTGGGTGCAGATGGTCTCAAGGTCGCTGGAGGCAACGAACAGCCCCGGCTGGTGGCTGTAGTAGAGCGGCTTGACGGCAAACGGGTCACGCGCGCAGAACAGCCGCCGGCGCGGGGCATCCCACAGGGCAAAGGCAAAGTCGCCCTGAAGGTGGCGCAGGCAGTCCAGTTCCCAGAGGCGGTACGCCTGCCAGAGCAGTCTGGCATCCGGCATATCCTGGTCGGCCTCTCCACCGGCTGCCTGGATGGTGCGGCAGAGCTCTTCGCGCGCATCCAGCCGGATGTCGGCGGCCAGCCACACCTGCCCATCAAAGGTCAGTGGCGGTGGGGTGCGCGTCAGGTCATCCACGTGGAGATGGGCATAGCCCAGCGCCACGTGTGCCTCGTACCAGTGGGATTGACCGTCAGGCCCACGCCAGGCCAACCGCTGAAGTAACCGTCTGACAAGCGGCGGCTCGACCGGCCGGCCGTCAGGATGAAAGATAACGAAAAAGCTGCTCATAGGGCGTTGAGAGGCGTATCAAAGACGGCGTAGCGCTGCCGTACGTCGGGAGATTCCATCACCGGCTGGCCGCACCATTCCACCCAAGCGTGGGCCTCAAACGTCCGGGCGTCTTTTTCAACGCCCAGCCGGAGGTCACAGACGATGCCGCGTCGCGCCAGCAGGAACCACAGCACAAGCGCACGAATAAGGCAGGTTGGCGACTGGGGGCAATACCGGGCGGCCCAACTGACCAAAACTCCCTGGTGATCAACCCAATCCGCCAGACAGGGTGCGGATGATGCCGGCAGCGGCTGACGTCCGACCATCCACCGCATCCACCGCAGGCAGGCGCGTACACCGACGAGGCGGCACACTCCGGGCAGGCTCAGCAACAAAAGCCAGGCCGTTACCAGGTTCACCCGGTCTTCCGATGGAAGGCGACAGAAGATATGCAGTCGGTACAGCCAACGTTTCATGAGATTGGGGCTGCTGTTGGCGTCGAATCTGAAGAAACCGTGTCCGGCGGAACAATCTCGATGAGATTGGCTTGCTGAAGCTGCTCCAGCAGGGCATTGAAATCCTGCTGGAGCCGTTCCGGTTCGACTTCATATTCGTCCAGCAGAGCCGCTAAAGCGTCTTGCAACGTTGGGCAACTGGTGGCCTGCCGCAGCATGCTGTAGGCCACACTGTTGAGACCATAGTAGTGCTCTGTGACCAGATTGAGCAGGATGGCTTCATCCGCAACAGAGCGCACAATGACATGCTTGGGAATCAGGGCACGGTTCATAAGAGAAAGCATCGTTACGTCAGATAGGTGCGGGATTGGGAATAAATTGATTGGCACTTGGTCATCAGGAACAAGCACCATCACGGGTTAAATGTGCAAGCCAATATACTTGTTCGCTGCTTAGAGCGCACGTACTATCGGGTAACATTTCCACTCTGGTTGAAACAACGGCTAATGTACTCGGATTATGCAGCCCTAACCTACCACGCTTCACTGATTGCTGATGAGCGTCGGGTGCAACCCTTTCAGTCTGCCATCGAGTCTGTCGTACGCCCCGGCGATGTCGTTGCCGACGTTGGCTGCGGTACAGGAATTCTGACGCTTCTGGCCTGCCGGGCCGGCGCCCGGAAGGTCTATGCCATTGACAAAGGTCCCATCATTGAGCTTGCCAAGCTGATCATTGAGAAGAACGGTTACGCCGACCGTGTGACATTCATTGGTTGCCTGTCCACCCGCGCCCGGTTGCCGGAGCCAGTGGATGTTGTTGTTTCTGAAACGATAGGCAACTATGGTGCAGAAGAGCTCATTCTCCCTACGCTCTGGGACGCCTGTCGCCGCTGGCTGAAGCCGGGCGGAAAGCTTATCCCGCAGGCACTCGAACTGTACTGTGCACCGATTACCTGGCCGGAAGCTGAGCCAGCCTTGTCCGTCTGGCGCGAGCCGGTGTGCGACTTTGATTTCTCATCCGGATTGTCCTTTGCTGTCAACCAGCAGTATTCACGCCGGTTGAGTCCACAGCACGTACTGGCTGAAGGGCGCTGCTACTGCCGGGTTGACCTGACCCCAGCAGTGCTCGATGGGGATGCCCCACCCGAGGTAGCCGGGACAGCAGTCTTTCGGGTGGCGCAGCCGGGGGTGATGCATGGCATTGGCGGGTGGTTCAAGGCGTGGCTTACAGAAGACATCACCCTGACAAACAGTCCCTATGAGCCACCAACCAGTTGGGGACAAAAGTGCTTGCCGATTGCTGAACCGCTGCCGGTAGTCGTTGGTGATGAAGTCGAAGTGACACTCCAGGCGGTTGGCGGCGGCAGTGTGCTGTGCTGGGAGGTGACCTGGCGTGGTATTGGTGGAGCATCCAAAACCTTCCGCCATTCGGACTTTGAGGGCTGGCTGGCAACACCGGAACGCCTGCGGCCGCTGTCGCCCACGGCAGCGCCAGGGCTGGGAGTGGAAGGCAAAATGCAACTTTTTCTGCTGACGAAGCTCGACGCTGGCTGGACAGTTGAGCAGGTCGCCCACGGGCTACGTCAAAGCTTTCCTTCCGAGTTTCCTACGGACGAGGATGCTCTGGTCTATGTGAAAGGGCAGGCGCTGAAGTTCGCTCGTTGAGGCGTAGGGAGCCAGAAGTGCGTCCAGGCTCTTCATTATCCAGTTCGATCGGCTGACCTTCTCCGTAGCGATCGCTGAGAACCACGCGAAAGCCAAGGGTTGTCAGCAGTTCTTCACGGTGCAGCCCCTCGCGGACTGAGCAGCGGCAGCCATCGGGCAGTGAGGCCCACGAGCCACCCCGGATGGTGCGGTGTTGCGCCCATTCTTCCTGGCGGATGCTCCGTACCGGCGCGCCTTGCGCGTGAATTCTCGTCAGGCGGGAAGTATAGGCGTCCAGGCACCACTCCCGTACGTTGCCGTGCATATCGGCCAGTCCGAAGGCATTAACCCCCAGCGATCCGGCCGGCGTTGGCTTTTTGCGTGGCGGAGCTGCTGGCTCGTCCCGGTAGGGCAGCGACCCATCGTAGTTTTCAAGCGTCGGGAGCAGAACCGCGCCATAGGCAAACAGTCCGGTAGCACCGGCCCGGCAGGCATATTCCCATTCGGCTTCGGTGGGCAGCCGGTAGGGGCGGCCGGTTCTTTTGGTCAGCCGCCGGCAGAACTCGACGGCTTCATCCCAGGTGATGCTGTCCACTGGAAGGTCGTCGCCGGTGTACTTCGATGGGGAAGACGGCAGGTCACGTTCAACTTTGGGCCATGAAGCCACTTCCCGCCATTGCGCCTGAGTGACTTCGGTTCGCCCCATGTAGAACCCGAAAACCCGCGCGCGCATCGGTGGACGCTCATTGTCATAGCTTTCGCTTTCATCAGAGACCGTGTTGCCCATGGTGAAGCAGCCGCCCGGCACGGCCACCAGCTCCAGCGTCACCTGGTTGCCTAGGTTTTCGACAAACCGTTGGGTTTCGCCTTTGATGATTTCAACAATATTGCCTTTGTTGTCGAGTTTGGGCGAGATAAAGGAAAAGGTCGAAAGCTGCTCGGTTGGAACAGCCACTGTCGGCAACAGGGGTTCAGAGGGGCAAAGGACAGCCAACGGGCGTACGGCCTTGTTGCTACTGGGTTTGCGTTTACTAGCTGCCGGGGATATGGTTTCGCCGCCGCCTGCTTTTCCCCCGCTTACGCTTGTGCTGCGTTCTTGCGCAGCGACCTGGGGCGCGAGCAGGTTTGGCGCGGTCATCGCCCAAAGAAGTCCCAGCGCCAGACCGGCCGGCCAGATATGCCAACCTGTTTTCCATTGCGCCATGCTTTTTCCCTCAGGGCAAGGTTACCTGCGCCATCAATGCCACGACCAATGCCACGACGCGATGCAGTGTAGCAGCTTTGGGATTGCACGAAGAACTCCCGTTGGCTAAACAGACATTTTTCGATTGAAGTTGTGAATGCGTGTAAAACGGACTCACTTGATGCGCCAGGGAATTCCAGCCACAACGAAGTAGACTTCCGTTGCCGCTGCGGCCACCGACTGGTTGACGTTCCCCAGCATTTCCCGGTAGCGGCGCGCCAGAACGTTGTCGGGAACAATCCCCAGCCCGACTTCATTGGACACGACGATGACCGTCTGCTCACGGCGCGAAAAGGTCTGTAAAAAAGCCGCCAGTGTGGTTTCCAGCGCATTGAGGCACTGTGTTTCATCGTGTGGCATAGCTAACAGCCAGTTCGAGACAAGCAGCGTCAAGCAGTCCACCACTACAACACCAGCTTCCGCTGCCTGGGCGTAAGCTGCCGCCAACGCGCGCGGCTCCTCGATGGTACGCCACTCCGCCGGGCGTTCAGCCCGGTGGCGCAAAATCCGCCCCTGCATGTCTTCGTCGAGGGCTTCCGCTGTGGCAATGAAGCATACGGCTGCGCCGGTGGCTTCGGCTTTCGTCTGGGCAAGCTGCTGGGCAAACCGGCTTTTGCCGGCCCGTGCGCCGCCCAGCACCAGAATGAGTTCGCGCGTCATGAAGCGTCCGTATCCAGCATGGGAAGCCACAGCCCCTGCGTCTTGGCACACTCCACGGCATCGGCATAGCCCGCATCAGCGTGCCGCATCACGCCAGTTGCCGGGTCATTCCACAGTACCCGTTCCAGGCGCCGGTCAGCGGCTTCCGTGCCATCACACACGACGACCATCCCGGCATGCTGCGAATAGCCCATGCCAACGCCGCCGCCATGGTGGATCGAGACCCACGTTGCACCGCTGGCCGTATTGAGCAGGGCATTGAGCAGCGGCCAGTCCGAAACCGCATCTGAGCCATCTCGCATCTGCTCGGTTTCCCGGTTGGGAGAAGCTACTGAACCTGCATCCAGATGGTCGCGGCCGATGACAATAGGTGCTTTGAGTTCGCCCTTGCGCACCATCTCGTTGAATGCCAGTCCCGCCCGGTGGCGTTCACCCAGACCAAGCCAGCAAATGCGCGCCGGTAGTCCCTGAAAAGCAATCCGCTGCTCGGCCATGGTCAGCCAGCGGTGCAGGTGGTCGTTGTCAGGAAATAGCTCCATCAGACGCCGGTCAGTGCGGTAAATGTCTTCCGGGTCGCCTGACAACGCCACCCACCGGAACGGCCCCTTGCCACGGCAAAACAGCGGGCGGATGTAGGCCGGGACAAAGCCGGGAATCGTGAAGGCATCCGTAACGCCTTCGTCAAAAGCGACCTGGCGCAGGTTATTGCCGTAATCCACCACCTTGGCGCCCAACGCCTGAAAGTCGAGCATAGCCCGGACGTGCCGGGCACAGCTTTCTGCTGCTGCCTGGCGTAGCATCCTGTGTTGGGATGGATCACGTTGGGCTGCCTGCCATTGCTCAACCGTCCAGCCTACTGGCAGGTAGCCGTGAACCAGGTCGTGCGCGGCTGTCTGGTCGGTTACGATGTCAGGGCACGGTCCACCCTGCCGGGCACGCTCCACCAGCACCGGAAGGATTTCAGCCGCATTGCCAAGCAGTCCGACAGAAACCGCCTTTTTCTCTGCTGTGTAACGTTCGATGCGCCGAAGGGCATCGTCGAGGTTGTCCGTCCATTCATCGAGGTAACGCGTCCGGCAACGGGCTTCTATCCGACTGACCTGACACTCGATGACCAGCGCGGCTGCCCCGGCAAACACCGCTGCCAACGGCTGCGCTCCGCCCATGCCGCCCAACCCGGCTGTGAGCACCCAGCGTCCCCGCAGATCGCCGCCATAGTGCTGGCGTCCCATTTCGGCAAAGGTCTCGTACGTGCCCTGCACAATGCCCTGGGTGCCAATGTAAATCCACGAACCGGCCGTCATCTGCCCGTACATCATCAGGCCACGTCGGTCAAGTTCGTCGAAGTGTTCCCACGTAGCCCAGCGGGGCACAAGGTTCGAGTTGGCCAGCAAAACCCGTGGTGCATCCGGGTGCGTACGAAAGACACCAACCGGCTTGCCCGACTGAATGAGCAAGGTTTCGTCTTCACCCATCTGGCGCAGCGTGCGGCAAATAGCTTCGAAACACGCCCAGTTGCGGGCGGCTTTACCGGCCCCGCCATACACGACCAGGTCTTCCGGCCGTTCGGCGACTTCCGGGTCGAGGTTGTTGTGCAGCATGCGGTACGCAGCTTCAATTTGCCAGTTGCGGCAGGAAAGCTCCGTCCCACGTGGTGCGCGAAGGATTTTGGTCATGGCAAGGCTTCGCTTCTGTGGCAGTTCAATGCACTAAGGCACCTTCAATGACGTTAGTGTGGTAGGCAGGTAGCGTCAAGCCACTGCCTTTTCACAGCACAACGCGCAGGGTAGGATGCTGTTGATGCACGGAACAATGACGGCACGCGAGGGCAGGATGAAAGATGTTGGCGCTGTGGCGCAACGCGCGGTTAGCGACATTGGCAAGCCCGGGTGCCTGGGGCTGGATCGAAGACGGCGCTCTGGTCGTTGCCGGTCAATACCTGCACTGGGTTGGTGAAGCGCGCCACTTACCCCGCAGCCTGCCAATTGCCGAAGAACACGACTTAGGTGGCGCACTGGTGACGCCAGGACTGGTGGATTGCCACACGCACCTGGTCTATGGCGGAACGCGCGCCGATGAGTTTGAAGCCCGGCTGCACGGCGCAACCTATGCCGACATGGCGCGGCAGGGCGGTGGCATTCTCTCCACGGTGAGAGCGACCCGTGCGGCTTCCGACGAAGAACTCCTAGCCGGAGCCATCCGCCGCGCACGCGCCCTTCTGGCAGAAGGCGTCACGACGGTCGAGATCAAGTCCGGGTATGGGCTGACCTACGCCGATGAAGCCCGCTGCCTGCGCATTGCCCGCCAACTGGCACAGTGTCTGCCGCTGACGGTCTGCACGACTTACCTGGCTGCGCATGCCCTGCCGCCGGAGTTTGCCGGTCGCCCGGATGACTACATCGCTGAAGTCTGCGCCTGGCTGCCAGAAGTGCACGCTGCCGGTCTGGTGGATGCCGTGGATGCCTTCTGCGAAAACATCGGGTTTTCAGTTGAACAAACGCGGCGCGTCTTTGAAACAGCCCGGCAGTTGGGGCTGCCAGTCAAACTCCATGCTGAACAGTTGAGTGACCAGGGTGGAGCATTGCTGGCGGCTGAGTTCGGTGCGCTTTCCTGTGACCATCTGGAATATGTCAACCCGGCTGGCATTCGTGCCATGGCGCAGGCTGGCACAGTGGCCGTTCTGTTGCCCGGCGCGTTTTACTTTCTACGTGAAACACAACGTCCGCCGGTAGCTGCGCTGCGGGCCGCTGGCGTGCCAATGGCAGTAGCGACCGACCACAATCCGGGTTCGTCGCCGACACTCTCCCTGCTGCTGATGCTCAATCTGGCATGTACGCTCTTCCAGCTTACGCCGGAAGAAGCCTTGCGTGGCGTTACGGTCCATGCCGCACGGGCGCTGGGACTTGCTGACCGGGGCGTACTGGCTGCCGGCAAGCGGGCGGATTTCGTCGTCTGGCCGCTGGCACATCCCCGTGAACTGGCTTACTGGTTTGGTGGCTGTCATCCGCAGCAGGTGATTGTGGGAGGAAAGGAGGTCGTGCGTCATGGCGTCATCGTCGGTTGAACCGGTATTTGAACTCCATCCAGGTGATGCTCCTGTGCTGATCAGCCTGCCGCACGTTGGGACCATCGCCCCGCCGGAGATTGTAGCCGACTGGACCGAAGAAGCCCGGATGCTGCCTGACACCGACTGGCATCTCGGTGAACTCTATGCTTTCGCGCGCCAACTGGATGTCGGCATCATGCAGGCGCGGTTGTCACGGTACGTCGTGGATGTCAACCGCCCGCCCGATGACCTGCCGCTTTATCACGATAGAAACTACACCGAGCTTTGTCCGACGCGCATGTTCAGCGGAGAACCCATCTACCGCGCCGGCAGGACGCCGGATGCGGCAGAAGTGACCCGACGACGCGAACGCTACTGGCAGCCCTACCATGACGCACTCGAACGTGAACTCGCGCGGCTTCATGCGCGTCATGGCTATGTCATTTTGTGGGAAGGGCACAGCATCAAGTCCCGGTTGCCGTGGCTTTTCGAGGGAACACTGCCAGATTTGAACCTTGGCACGGTCAGCGGCACAAGCTGCGCGCCAGAGCTGCGCCAGGCATTATGCGACGCGCTGGCTGCGCAGAAGGAATTTTCCTACGTGGCCGATGACCGCTTCAAAGGTGGCTACATTACGCGCCATTACGGCCGGCCGGAGCAGGGATGCCACGCCATCCAACTGGAAATGGCCTGGTCCTGTTACATGAGCGATGAAGCGCCGCCCTATCGGATTGACCCGGAACGCGCCGGGCGTCTAGTGCCGATTCTAGAGAAACTTATCATCACAGCCCTGGCCTGGAGGCCACGATGACGGTTGAGCCAGTTTCGCCAAAAGCGCTGTGGACACGCTTGGCTTGGCTACCTGACGGCTGGCAACGCCACGTCTTGCTAACCATTGGCCACGATGGCTGCTGGGCTAGTGTAGAAACCGACGTGCCGACGCCGCCGGCCGAAGCCATGCCAGTATCAGGGGCGCTGCTGCCGGGCCTCGTCAATGCCCACAGCCATGCGTTCCAGCGCGCCTTTGCCGGACTCACCGAAACAAACGTGGGCGAACAGGATGATTTCTGGTCCTGGCGAAGCCACATGTACCACCTTGCGGCGCGCATGACCCCCGAAATTCTGCGCGCCATTGCGGCGCAGCTTTATCTGGAACTGCTCCAGGGGGGCTATACGCAGGTTTGCGAGTTTCACTATCTCCACCGCGATGCAGCCGGCAAGCTCTACGCCGAGCCGTTGACCATGGTGGAGCCGCTTCTTCAGGCTGCAGAAGACGTTGGGATTGGGTTGACCCTGCTGCCCACCGTGTATGAGCGCGCCGGCTTCGGGCAGCCTGACCTACTGCCGGAGCAACGCCGCTTTCTGGCAACACCCGATCTTGTGTGGAATCTGGTCAAAAGTGTCGAGCAATGCCATCGCCCTGGTGTCAACGTCGGGCTGGCACTGCATTCCGTGCGGGCAGTGCGCCCGGAAAGTTTCAGCCACATGCGGCGGCTGACTGAGGATTTCACCGGCCCTATTCACATTCACGTGGCTGAGCAGATGGCAGAAGTCGAAGCCTGTCTGCGCGCAACCGGAGCACGCCCGGTAGCCTGGCTGGCGCGTGAGGGCTATCTCGATCCGCGCTGGCAGCTCGTACATGCCACACACACCGACGCCGCCGAACGCGAAGCCATCGCCCAGAGCGGGGCCGGTGTGGTGATCTGTCCAACGACCGAAGCCAACCTAGGCGATGGTTTTGTGGATTTGTCGGCCTGGGCGGAACTTGGCGTACCACTGGCCATTGGCTCAGACAGCCACGTAAGTCGGGATTGGCGGGAAGAGCTGCGCTGGTTGGTGTACAGCACGCGCTTGTTGACGCAACGCCGGGGAATTGCCGGACTCCCGTCGCCAGCAACCAGCCTCTTTGCCGGAGCACAACTGGCCGGTGGCGATGCTGCTGGCCTACCACGGTGGGGCCTGACACCCGGCGCGCGCGCCGATGCGCTGGTGTTGGCAACGGACGCTGCGTCGTTAATGGGAGCAACGCCCGAACACCTGCTCGAAGCCGTTGTGTTTTCAAGCCCCGGCCCTGCTTGGTCCGATGTGTTTGTCGCCGGCCGCTGGTGGCTGCAACGCGGACGCCATCCCCGCCAAGGGCGGATTCATGCGCGTTTCAAGGCGGCGATGGAGACGCTGTGGGCATCTGTCCGTCCATGTTCCCAGAATGCAGACCATCCGCCCGACGACAGCCCTAACTAGCCCGCAATCCGGCGCTGTGTCAGGGCTTTGGCATGGTAGTCCAGAAAAGCTGCGGCTTCGGCGCGTCCCATGTAGCGTTCCAGCGTGCGGGGGTCGCTGTCGAGCAGGTCCACCATGATGAGACCATCCAGGGCGTCGCCGAAGTCCGGATCAATGTTGAAGGCCAGCACTTTTCCACCCAGCTTGAGGTACTGCCGTAGCAGCACCGGAACGCCTTTGGCATCCGGCTCAATATCGGCAACAAAGGCTGAGACTTCTTCAATGTCAGCCGCCGGAATAGGGGACAGCTTGAGTCCAAGCAAGGTTTGTGCAATGGCCAAGGTACGTGACTCGAAAGGCATCCGCGGGCGAACCAGTCGGGCCAGTTGCGGCTGAAAGCTGTTCGCCTTGAGAAACTCCACTATCAACCGCCGGGAAGCTGCGCGGTATTCGTTGGTAATGCTCACGGGGCCGAACAGCACCCGGTAGCGCGGATGCTGGGCGATATAACGCCCAATGCCTTTCCACAAGAGCATCAGTGGTGCATAGCTTTTCTGATATTCCGGGCGGACGAAAGAACGCCCCAGCTCAAGTGCCGGCCCAATGCTGCGCAGAAAGGCCGTGCGGTAGGCAAACAAGGTGTGGGTGTATAGACCACGCTTGCCAAAGCGCGCCAAAATCTCGTCCGTCTGCCCGAAGCGGTAGCCGCCAACGATTTCCTGCCGTTCCTGGTTCCAGACAAAAAGGTGCTGGTAGTAGGCATCGAAGCTATCTATGTCAAGGGCCTTGCCGGTGCCTTCTCCAGCCGCCCGAAAGGTGATTTCGCGCAGGCGTCCAATCTCATGAAGCAAGTGTGGGATTTGCTCGGCGCTTGCACACCAGACGCTTAGTTCACCCTGTTTGACCAGGCAAGCGGTTTCAGGAAGGGCTTTGATTTCGGCTGCTAGAAGCTCAACGGCACGTGGTGGTGCGATGGGCGCTGGCGTCCGTTGCGAGCGTTGAAATGCCAACCCCGGGAGTTTTGGAAGGCGTAACGGAGCCACCAGTGCGCGGGGTAGCCGCGAAGCCGGTTCGGTACGCGAAGCCAGCAGGTAGGTACGCTGCCGCAAGTGCTCGGTCAGGGTTTCGTCGTCTAGGGTTTTGAGTTTTGCCCAGGGAATCGGGTGCCCAATGCGCACTTCAAGCTCTCGATTCCGCTTGTTGAGGAACTCATAAGGCAGCATAGCTGTGCGCAGACGTGGATGAACAAAGCCAGCCACTTGGAAAAGCGCCCCGTTTCTTCCGGCGAAATATACCGGTACAACGGTTGCCTCACTGGCGCGCACCAGACGCGCCACCGTGGTTTTCCAGGCAGGATCAGTGACAACGCGCTTGCCAGCTTGCCAGTGGGCTACTTCGCCGGCCGGAAACATGCCGATTGCACCACCCTGCGCCAAGAAGCGCAGGGCCTGCCGAAGCGGACGGAGATTGGCGTGTGGGGAGTTTGGACGTTCAAATGGATCGACGAAAATAAAATAATCCTGCGCTTCAGGAATGCATTTGAGCAGGTAGTTTGCCATCACCTTGGCATCAGGCCGCACCGAACGGAGCAGGGAAGTGAGAATAATGCCTTCAATGCCGCCAAAGGGATGGTTAGCTACCACCACGACCGGTCCCGAGGTTGGCAAACGTGCTACGTCACTTTCCAAGACGTGGTAGCGAACGTTGAGCGCTGCCAAGACGGCTTCAAAAAAGGCATGGCCGTCGCTGCTTGTAGCAGCCAAGGCTTCCCGGTAAAGCTCATCAAGCTGGTGAAACAAAAGCCAACGTTCGAGCAGGCTTTTGATGGGAGCAAACATCCGTTGCCGCAGCGGGTCGCGAAACGGTGTTGGGAGTTGGAAAATACGACCGGACATAGGCGCGCACAAAGCTCCTTTGGTAGGGCAGATGGCATCGCTTATCCGCTGTTTGTAACGCCGGTGTAAACGGCATCCGTCAGAGGTATTGCTGAGCTAGCCTAAGCAAAAAAGTCCTTCACTGCCGCAATGACGTAATCTTGTTGCTCAGCAGTCAATTCAGCATACATTGGAAGGGATAAAATCTCTTCCGAGAGCCGTTCGGTGATGGGAAATGTGCCACGACCGTAGCCTAGGTCAGCATACGCCGGTTGCATGTGTATCGGTACGGGATAGTGAATGACCGTCGCAATGCCGCGTTGGTTGAGGTGTGCTTGGAGGGCATCGCGCTGACGGGTACGGATGACGTAGAGGTGAAAGACGTGATCGCCAGTGATAACGCGCGGAAGCTGCAAGTCCCCTACGCCTTCGAGCGCGTGGGTGTAGACGGCTGCGTGGGCTGCCCGGCGTGCATTCCAGGCGTCTAGATACCGGAGTTTGACGCCAAGTACGGCGGCTTGCAGCGTATCCAGCCGCAGATTATACCCCTTGACAACATGCTTGTATTTGACTTCCTGCCCATAGTTGCGCAAGAAGCGAACCTTTTCAGCCAGCTCAGCATTGTTGGTGACAAGCCCGCCGGCGTCGCCATACGCGCCTAGGTTCTTGCCGGGATAAAAGCTGAAGCAGCCAACATCTCCGAGCGTGCCGACCCGCTGTCCCCGGTAGCGCGCGCCATGCGCTTGGGAAGCATCCTCGATAACCCGCAGGTTGTACCGTCGGGCAAGGGCAAGAATCGGGTCCATATCAGCCGGTTGCCCGTAGAGGTGAACCGGCATGATGGCTTTTGTGCGGGGCGTGATAGCTGCTTCAATGTGTGCTGGGTCAAGGTTGAAACTGGCTTCATCTACCTCGACAAGCACGGGGCGCGCCCCAACGGCCGATACGGCCAGCGCCGAAGCAATGAAGGTGTGCGCCGGAACGATGACTTCATCCCCCGGGCCGATACCAAGGGCTTCTAGGGCGAGCTTGAGCGCATCCAGCCCGCTAGCCACTCCGACACAGTGCTGGGCGCCGACGTAGTCGGCAAAAGCCCGCTCAAATTCGCTGACTTCCTTACCGAGGATAAAGTTGCACTGCCGCATGACAGTCAGTACGGCTGTGTCGAGTTCGTCTTTGAGCGACTGGTACTGCGCCTGGAGGTCAACAAAGGGAATCCGCATGTCTCCGCCCCTTTCTCCTTGCCATTACTTTTTCAAACCCAGTCCTAGGTAGATAACAGGGCGGAGAATACTCCACCAGCCGGTCAATGGCTTCATTTTGGTGTAGCCCAGCTCTTTGGGGGGATAAATCTTGGTAACCGGCACTTCTTTGAACCGATAGCCTAAACGGATGGCCTTGAACAGGATGTAGGGTTCCAGCTCGTACTTGTCGAGCCAGTCCTGATCAATGTCAATGCGCGGATCGTCGAAGAGCGAAAGGCGAATGGCGCGAAAGCCGTTAGTACTGTCGGTGACACGCCGCCGCACAGCCAGCGAAAACAACAAGGGGTGGACAAAGCGCGTTGCTAGTTGGCGGTAGAGGGGCATGTTGCCAAAATCACCGCCTGGCAAGTACCGTGAGCCTTGCACAAGGTCATACCCATCCTTGAGGATAGGCTCAAGCAACCGAGGAATTTCAGCCGGCCGATCTTTGTCATTTCCAGCCAGAATAACAATGACATCGTAGCCATGTTCGCGGGCATAACGAATCGCCGTGCGAATGGCAGCACCAGCGCCCGACCGCCGCTCATGACGCAAGTAGATGGCGCCTTTCTCGCGGATCACCTGCGGTGTGCCGTCTGTTGAGGCATCATCCACAACGGCAATGGCATCCACGATATTCGGTGGAAAACGGTCAAGGACGCGCCCGATTTTCTTTTCCTCGTTGAAGGCAATCGGTACGGCCAGCACCTTCAATGTCGTTCGTGGTGCATTAGACGATACGGATGATGCCGCCTGGTGTTCGGCGGTATTGGTCGCCACATTCACGGCAACTTGCTTCCTCTCCCTTAAAGATCAAGCGTGCAGCACAGCGACAAACCCAGCCGCGTACAGTTGCAGGGTTACCAAAACAAAGGGCATGTGCTGGGATGTCCTTGGTGACCACAGAACCGGCGCCAACTAGAGCATACTCGCCAATTCGCACTCGGCAGACAATGGTGGCATTGGCACCGATCGTCGCCCCGCGCTCAATGTAGGTTGGATAGCAGACCCAATCGGGTTTGCGGCTGCGTGGCAGCAGATCGTTGGTCAGAGCCACGTTCGGACCCAGAAACACATCATCGCCGAGGTGAATCCCCGCCCATACCGAGACGCCGTTTTTGATGGTGACCCGGTTGCCAATCACAGCGCCCGACTCGATATAGCAGTGGTCACCAATGTTACAGTCTTCACCGATAATGGCGCCGGGAAGCACGTGAACAAACGCCCAAATGCGCGTTCCGCGCCCGATGTGTTCACTTTCGACCAGTGCCGTCGGATGTTTTCGGTAGGGCAGTCCGTCGGTCATGTTGGCAGGCGTGGGCTTTGTATGGTATCGGCAATGCTACGCCAATTGCTCCCTGCCTGCCAAGCTAGTTATGGTTTGTCCGGCCCTTTGACAAAACCGCCGAATAGTCCCCGCTGTGGGTCACGCAGCCGAAAACCTGTTTTGTGGTAGGGCGGCGAGCACGGGAGCGGCAGGTCCCAGCAGATGGCGTGGGGGACAGTCACTTCAATGCCGTTGATCAGTTGTCGCCTTACGGTTGTGTCGGCCACCGGTGGCTCACCTTCCAGATACTCGATGCGCCGGACGCGGGGCGGACGTATCCAGCCGGGTGCATGGTCAGGCGTATTGGAGACCTTCCCAGCAGCGATGGCCTTTTGAATGAGGCGTTCCGTATTGGATGAGAGCATAGACAGCCATGTGAGGGCTGCCGTCAGGAAACCAGCGAGGATGAAGATACTGACGTGCCCCGTGCGTTCCCACCACATACCAGCTACACCGGGCTGCCAGCGCGCGGCAAGACGCAGGATGAGGGCAGCAAGTCCAAGACTGATGGCAACGACCGGATAGCCGAGCAGAAAGCGCAGCGATGGTGCGGTGGCCATAACGTAAAGTGTGCCTGCCGTTGATAGTGCCAGCACCCACCGGAAGGCTGGTGTCCACTGCCGCCAGCGTCGCCAGCCCCAAACAAGAACCCCGAGCTGCATCAACAGCAGCCCAGTTGCCAGCCGTTCGTGGGCAATCCAGTGCGGAAGCCACCGGAGCGGATAATCCGGGCCAGGTGGAACTTTTTGCCCCGACCACTGGGCAAATACCCGAATGGTATCGGTTGTAAAGACTGGGTTTTCATACTGCCACGGCAACCCCAGCCCAAAGACCCGTGAGGGGAAGAAGGGGTAGCCGGACATCACAACGCGCGCCACTACGCCGGGGGCAAGAAACAGTGCGCCAAGCACGCCGGCTCGCAGAAGGTATTCAGGTTGCCGGTTGGCGGCGAAGACAAAGCATCCGCCGATGATGACAACCGGCAGGGCGTTGAGTTTGACACCGGCCAAACCAAGCGCCATCAGCCAGACCAAAAGACGTGCATCGCCTGTGTCGGGAGGGGGCGCCGGTGTTGCCGTGAGAAAAAACATCCAGGCCAGGACGACGACGCCGACAATCACCGGAATATCCGGCGACGGCGAAACAATGATGGCTCCCAGAAAGCGTGTTGCCAGCAGCCACGTCAGCCCGGAAGCTGTCAGTAAAAACCAATCGGCAGGTTGTCCTGTTCGCCGCCAGATGCGGCTGCCGGCGAGTATGAGATGCAGGGTCAGCAGGGCGTAAGCAACGCTGTTGGCAACGTTGTAGGCGCGTCCCGCCAACGGCCCGGCATTGAACGGCGCTGCCAGCGCAAACCAAGTCGAACCGTAACCAAGCGTCAAGTTGAGCAAGGCAAGGCCGGGAACCGTACCGTAGTGTGACAGCCATTCAATGCTCCCGATGTGATAGACGCCAGCATCAATGATGAAACTGGGACGATTGAAAAACGCCCCGTTGCTGACCGCAATGGCTGCTAGGGCCACAGGCCACGCTGGTTGTTGCCGAAGCAGGCGCCATATTTCCGGCCACCGCATGTACGCCCGGCCTGTCGTCAGCGCTGGAAGACCGAGCATGAGTGCAAGGAGCGCCCCGGAAAGCGGCGTGAGCGGCATCAGCAACGACAGCGCCAGCAAGGCATTGCCGAGGGTCAACAGCCCAATCCAGGTGGCAGCCAGCCAGTAATCCCCAAGGCGGTATGCGGGAGACAGCGCGCGTGACACATACCCGACGCTGACCCCGACGAGGTAGCTGGTCAGGGCGAGCAGACCAAAGGCAAAGGCGAAAAACAGCATAGGGTACGCCTGAGCCAGACTGTGACGTTATGGCAGCCGCTCGAAGCGATTGCCACGCCAACCGAGCCGGTAGCGTTCCCGTCCCTCACCATCCTTGACCACAATTGTCGTCCCATAGCGCGGCAGCTCATACACGTGGCAGTCCGCAGCCTCAAAATCGTCGCAGTGGCGGTAATCGGGTAGGAGATTCTGGGTCACATCCACAAGGCCCCCCGGTTGCTCGTCCAACAACCAGCACTGCGACCCCATTTCGTAGTCAGCCGTGACGGCAATCAGGTACGTTCCGTCGCTTTTGCGGAACTTGGCTACCGTGACCGTCGGTCGTCCGCCATCGCCAGCAATTTGCAGATAGCCATTGCGTTCGTCGCGGACGGTGACGTGCTCCGGGCGCAGCAGTGCCCGACGGCGAACGCGTGGCACATCAGGCAGGTATCTGTCAGGAATAGCTAAGAAGTATTCATCTAAGGTGCGCCTTGGAGTGTGGCGCGAAATGCCATTTTTAGGGGTGGTTTTCTGTCCGGCAACATCCGTGGACCACAACCAGGCCCAAAGCAGCAGCCCTACGCCAGCAAGGCATCGGGCCAAGGAAATTCGCGCCATCATCCAGAACATACTCATCATAGCCAGTCTTCCTGCATTGACTTGCTGACCAAAAACAGTGGAGCGATGATAAATGACTCGGGTCAGAAAAAACATTTGAATACCTGCAAGGAGATTGACAGCCTTTGATGCACTCTACCAGGACTTGGATGGCTACCTTTCGGCCGGTTCGATGGATTGTCGTCCTGTTCCTTTCGTTTCTGGTAGTGAATTGGCACGGTGCAGCCCAGCAGCCACGCTTCGGTAAGCAAGGCTCACCACAGGATTACCCACCCCCTAGGCTCGATCCACGCGAAACCCACCTTGCCAACTTGCGCCAGCTTACCTTTGGGGGTGAAAACGCGGAAGCTTACTTTTCCTTCGACGGCAAGCAGCTCGTCTTTCAATCTACCCGCGACGGCCGTGCCTGCGACCAAATTTACGTAATGGATGTCACCGGCGCGCGCCAGCGGATGGTCAGCACCGGTCTCGGACGTACCACATGTGCCTACTTTCTCCGCGACGGCCGGCACATCATCTATTCCTCCACGCACCTGGTACAGCGTGAGTGTCCACCCCGGCCTGATTTCTCACGTGGCTACGTGTGGGCGCTTTACCCAAGCTACGACATTTTCAAGGCCAGCCTAGACGGAAAGCATCTCGTGCGCCTGACCGACACGCCCGGCTACGATGCTGAAGCCACCGTGTCGCCCGACGGCAAGCACATCGTGTTTACTTCCGACCGCTCCGGCGATCTGGAGCTGTACATCATGGACACCAATGGCAAAAACCTGCGGCAGTTGACCCACGCGCCCGGCTACGACGGCGGTGCATTCTTTTCCCACGACGGAAAGAAGATTGTCTGGCGGGCTAGCCGGCCCGAAGGCGCGGAACTGGAAGAGTACCGGGCCCTGCTCAAAGAACATCTCGTTCGCCCTTCCCAGCTCGACATTTACGTTATGGATGTGGACGGCTCAAACGTGCGTCGCTTGACCAACAACGGCAAGGCCAACTTTGCCCCGTTTTTTACGCCAGACGACCAGAAAGTGATTTTCTCGTCGAATATGGATGATCCCAAGGGACGCAACTTTGAGCTGTATCTCATCAACCTAGACGGCACAGGGCTAGAGCGCGTCACCTACGAAGAGACCTTTGATGGCTTTCCAATGTTTTCGCCCGACGGGAAAAAGCTGGTCTTCGCCTCAAACCGCAACGGGCGGGTGCGTGGCGAGACCAATATCTTTATTGCCGACTGGATTCCATAAGCTTCGCTCCCCCTCTACAGCAGCCGAGCTGCGAGGGCATCAAGGGAAGCTTGGAGGCGTAACACATCCGAGGCTGATTTGAAAACCGGTGTGCGGGGTGGTGCCGGACGGTGAACAGGCGCCGAAAGTGGAATGCGTCGCCCTGGCCGAACCATCCGGATGCCATGCCGGGCAAACGTCGCCGCATATTCGTCAAAGTGCTCGGATAGATGAGCCATCACTGTGTCACGCCCATGCTTGGCCAGCGGCACGCGCGCTTCGTAGTCCATGATGTTGTGGAAAAACATCCGGTAATCGTCCATCCGTGGCTCGATGATGATGATGTCCACGTCCGGGTGCAGGCGTTTGTAGCGTTCTAGACCCAGCTCGATGCGTGAGTGCAGCAGTACCCGCAACATCTGCCACGCAATGTATCCAAAGCCCTTTTCCCGCAAGTAGCGCCCCTTGCCCTCAAACAAGGGGACAGCTTCCCGCTCGATGTCGTTTCGCAGGGGAACCACAGGATTGATGCAGACAATGAGCTTAGCGCCTTTGGCAATGGCAATATCGGCGTGCAGTGTTTTGCGCATAGCGCCGTCCACATAGTCACGCCGGCCAATCCGAACCGGACGGTAAAACAATGGGATGGCCGTCGAAGCCTGGACGGCTTTCGAGATGGGCACGTGGTCATGGCCTTCGTCGCCAAAAATAATGCGGTCGCCGGTATCGAGTTCAGTAGCAACCACGTAGAGCCGACGCCGCAGTTGGCGAAAGTCATTTGTCCGACCTAGCCGGTGAAAATTGTTTCGCAGGTAGCTTTCGACGCGGTCATTGACAAAAAGCCCCGAAGGGAGGATTTCGTCAAAAACACTCACATAGGGGTTGCCTCCGGCAACTTGACGCAGTTTTTTGAACATATTGAGCGCTAGGGTACGGGGCAGCGCCAAAGCGCGCTCAAAAAACTCGCCAAAGTTAGGCCGAAACACATCCCATTTCGGGAACGGCGCAATCGGGGCATTGGATTCTTGGCGCAACGCGGCAAACATAGCCTCCGGCATGATGCCATTAGCCAGAAACGAACCCACAAACGCCCCGGCCGACAAGCCAATGATCATGTCAAAGTCGGCAATGGAAAATCCTTCCCCAAAATGCTGGTCAAGTGCATGCAGCGCACCGATCTCATAGACAACACCGGTAATACCACCACCGGCTAAAATGAGGGCGGTTTTACTGCGGGGCGCAGATGAAGTTGAGACAGACATAGCAGTAGGCAGGGCAGGCAAAGATTCCCAGGCTGCTAGGGACAAGTCAGCGCGTACTGACCGGCGGCCGAAGCAACGGCCACCGGCCCTTTCAGGATAAGGCCAAACGCTGACTGTAGAAGTCGTAAATGCGATTCAAGCGCTTGAGTTCGCGCTCATAAATGATGTCGGTAAACGGCTTGATGTTTTTGACCGGCCGCAGAGCATGGTAGCCACGTTCAAGCATGTCCACGATGCTTTCTTTGGACGTAATAAACAGGTGCGATGTCATCCGGGCTGTCTTGAGGATTGTCCCAATGAAGCGGTACTGGCAGAGACTATGGGTAAAGTGAAAGCACTCTACGACAAGGTCAAGCTGCTGAATGCGCTCGTCGTAGTTATTGCACCGATAGTACGCTTCATCGTACTGTTCCTGGGAGATGTTCTTCTTGACGCCCATCTTCTCAAGTGTCACCACCATGAGGTCGTCCAAGGCGTCGGATAGTTCATAGAGGTCAAGCAGGCGAATCAGCCCGTGGAAAAGGCGTTCCCCCAACGCATTCCGAAAGTAGCTGGAAATCTGCTCAAAGCTACGATTGCGTTCCTCGAAATCCCGAGGCCCGTAGATGTCTTGGGCAAAAAACTCACATATCTGCCCGTACTCTTTCGAGGTGTAGAGATCGTTGAAGTTTCTTTTTAGTTGCTTGACTTGAAAATCCTGAAGTTCACGCTTGAGAACCAAGTTGACTTTGGGTTTGGCTGACGTTTTCTTGGGCATGGGTTCAAGAGAGAGGGGAGGCGATGAGCGATATGAAGGCGTGCTTATCGTTCAATTATATTCGCCAAAGCAATGCTAGGAAAGGTTTGCTGAGTTTAATTTACCAAGCTGTTCTGAACAACTCAGCGCTGTACCGACCCAAGGGCAGCAACTATGCACAACACACCGGGAAAGATGCACGACTGCAATGCCTATGGGCGGAAGGTTCACCGGTCTAGGTGGTTTGGCAGCCTTTGGATCAGTTTTGTCCTTGTCCTGTTGGGGGGGAGATTGATTGCCCAGTCGCCACCTGCACCCGCTGGCCCAACCATTAGCGGGATTGTTGTCAGCGAAGCTGGCGTACCGCTGGCAGATGTCAAGGTTGTTTGCCTTGGGCCTGCAGTTCCGTCTGCCTCGTTGCTGACAGCAGGAGATGGCAAGTTCACCTTTTCTGTGCCGCGTGTTGGCAAGTACTCCATCACCGCCACGGCCAATGGCTACCGTCCGCAAACCCAAGTCGTCACGCTGAACCGCTTAGACGAGGTCGTTGGCGACATCAAGCTACAACTTTCCCCTAGTTCATTGCGGGTTGTTGTGCGAGATGCGCGGGCAGGCATGCCGATGACAGGTGCTGTCGTGACCGCGCGGCTGCGAGAACCGGTACGCCGAGAAGCTAGCGCCCTCCGTGCCGTTGAAAGCCGGCGGGGGGAGTACTTCTTTGGACGTATGGAGCCTGGGATCTATGAGGTCACAGGTGTTGTGACCGGCTATGAAGCCAAGACAACGGAAGTCGTCATTACGGGTGAGCGGACGACGTTAGAAGCTACACTTTTGCTCAGTCGGGTTTCAACGATTCCACTAGGTATACGCAGTTTGGATCGCTCTTTTGTTGTACCGCGACTGCCATCTAACGAGGTGCAGACAATCTTTGCAGACAATGACGGAAGTGTATGGTTTGGCACGGCGGGTGGCGTGTGTCGTTTTGATGGGCAGCAGTTTTGGTCCTCGGAAATGCCGGAGTCGCCTTTGTCTCCGCTGGCCGGCAAGTCGGTGACAGCGCTGGCGCGAATGGGAGACGGTACGCTGTGGTTTGGGCTGCCGACAGGGCTGGCCACCCTCAGCCCAACGCAGACGATGGTGACCATCTCTAGTGAACCAGTAGCGTCTGTCACTTGCTTGTTGCCCGGTACGTCGGAGGACATGTGGGTAGGCACGCAGCAGGGGCTATACCACTACTGGCCGGGGCTGCCGCGCTGGGAGTTGATCCAACCAATTGGCAAAACACGCATCAGTCGTCTACTAGCATTTTCCGGTGGCCTTGTTGTAGCAACCGACCAAGGATTGTTCCGGTGGCAGTCTGGCCAAGACTGGAAACTGGTGCAGCCTGTAGCCGAGGTAGAGGAGCGCGCTACCTATGACCTTGCCGCTGACCCGCAGGCACCAGTGGTGTGGTGTGCTACGGCCGCCGGACTTTACACCCTAACAGCAGAGGGTCAACTTCAGCCAGTTTCTGGTCCCCTGTTGCAACGTCCACTAAGGGCTTGTTACGTGGACGGCGAAGGCCGGGTATGGTGCGCCCGCGCCGACGGTCAGGGGGTTGTGGTCTATGACCCGCGTCGTCAGGAGACGGCCGAATTGCTGGCTGATACGGAAGTCACCAGCGTGACCGGTGATCTCGACCAAAACATCTGGTTGGCCACTCGCCAGGGAGCACTACGGTATGACGCCTACAGCTTTGTCGTCTTCGATACCAGTCGTGGCCTTCCTGACACCGACGTGCGGGCCCTTGCGCCAAAAGCAGGCGGTGGTTTGTGGGTCGGTACCTCGCGGGGCGTCTACGCCTTCGATGGGATTCGTTTCCAAAGTGTACATCCAGAGCTGGCCAACCTGACAGTGCAAGCCCTACTCGCCGTGGAGAACCGTCTGTGGGTTGGTGCAGAAAACGGCCTGTGGCTGTGGGATGGAAGTACTGTGCGGGCCGTTATGGCCGGCGATAGCCCTTTTGCACATGTGCGTTCCTTGCTGCTCGATACAGCCCGCCGAACACTCTGGGTCGCAACTGCCAAGGCCTTGTTCAAGGTTGACAGCGAGACGCTGAAACTTGACAGCGAGCCCATTCCGCTGGATGGCGAAGTACGAATGGCTACGCTGTCCCGTGCTGGCACAGTGTGGCTGGCAACAAATGAGGGGGCCTATCGTTATGAACCAAGCACTGCCGAGCTTGTTGTTATCGGAGCTACCCTCGGTTTAGAAAGCCTCGATGTGCGCGCTATTGTCGAACAACCTCGGTCTGGCCAATTCTGGCTGGCAACCGGGCGGGGAATCGAGACCTTTGATGGTGTCGGCTTCGTCTCTGATGAATTCCGCGCAGCCGTGCAAGGAGGGGACGTTCAGACCCTCTACGTTGAGCAGAACTCATCCGAATCCACCTTTCTGTGGGTCGGATTGGGGGACGGCAGTTTGCGCAAGTTTTTGATCAATGGCAGTGGAGTAGCGCAAAGCTATCGGCGTGAGCGCTATGACTTAGGCGGGGTGCACTTTCGGGCAATGACTAAAACTCCGGAGGGATACCTCTGGCTAGCAACTGACGCCGGCTTGGTACGCCATTGCCCAAATGTGCGGTCGCCGGTTGTTGACATCCGTCTTGAGGTTGATGGGGCCGAACTACCAGGAAGCACAAATGCTTCCCTGCGGGCTGGTTTTCATCGATTGAAATTCCGCTTCACAGCCCTGTGCCAAACTGGACCTGTGACCTACTTTTACCGCCTGTCGAGCCGGGACACAAACTGGCGGGTCATCCCGGCTGAGCGCAGTGCCATAAGCCCGGCCGAGTATGCAGTCGCCGGGTTACCAGCCGGCGAGCACGTTTTTGAAGTGTGGGCACTGAACCGAGACCTCTACGGCAATCGGTTTGTGACGCAGCGGTATGTGGTGCACATAGATTCGCCTTTTTACCTTCGGGGGTGGTTTTGGGCGCTCTGCCTGTTGGTGATGACCGGCAGCGGCACAGGTGTTTGGTTTGTGCAGCGGATGCGCAACCAGGAATACGTCCTACCGCCGGCCCTGCGCAAGTTCACGCCCATCCAGCCCAATCCGTATGTCGTGGGCAATCCGATTCGCTCTCAGGAGATGTTTTTCGGGCGGGAGGATGATTTTCACTACGTTGCACGCAAGCTCGAAAGCACACCCCAGGGACTGGTGATTGTCTTTTGCGGCGAGCGTCGGACGGGCAAAAGCTCCATCCTGTACCAGATGGCCAACGGTCGGTTGGGCCCGGCTTTCGTCCCGGTGTTTATTGACATGCAGGAAATGCTTGTCCAAAGCGACCGAGAGTTTTTCAACCGGGTGGCCCGTCTGGTTGTTGAGGCTGTTGCCAAAGCAACAGAAACACATGTTGAGATGACGGCCGAACCGCTGTCCACATGGGCAGAATTTGCCTCGGAGGCGGCCAAAAAGGCACCTTCGGGGTCAAGCAATGTGTACGACCAAGTGCGGGATTTTGTCAGCCGCGCCCTTAGGCAGATTGGCGACCGGCAGATGGTCTGGCTGGTGGATGAATACGAGCTACTTGAGCACAAGATCGAAGAAGGCAAGCTTTCGCGAGACCTACTGCCGTTTCTAGCTACCCTGTTGGACCGTTACGAGCGCTTATCCTTTGTCTTTACTGGGTCACGTCGCCTTGAGGACCGCGACAAGCGTCTCTGGCGCGATTTATTACGCCACTCCCTCTTTCGCAAAGTTTCTTACCTAACCCCAAATGACACACGGCGATTGATTACCGAGCCGATCAAGGAGCGTGTCGTATACGGACGGGGTGTGGTGGAGTCCATCATACGATTGACAGCTGGACAGCCCTTCTACACGCAGGTGATCTGCCAAAACATCGTGGATTTTCTCAACGAACAGAAGCGGCACTATGTTCTGGGGACAGACGTTATGACGATTGTTGAGGAAGTCATCAACAATCCACTTCCCCAGATGATTTACTTTTGGGAGGCTTTGAGTGACGATGAAAAGCTTGTGCTGGCGCTAATGGCCGATACGTTAGCCGATGCACAAGACGTTGTCTCGGCAAGCCGCCTGACTGCCCGAATTACCGAGTGCAACTATCCCGTAACCCTCTCTGAGACGACAATTCGTCTGACTCTCGAAGAGCTGTTCCGCCGGGAGATGCTGGAAAAGTACGGCACGGACGCTTTTGCCTATCGTGTAGATTTGTTGCGCCATTGGATTCGACGGAGTCATAGTGTTTGGCAGGTAGTGGGAGAAGTTCGTTCACGGTAACTGAAAAATCAGACCAAAGGGGACGAGGGCCAACCCCCCAAGAAAAAGCCTCACCAGCAAAGGCAGGTGAGGCCGAAGACAGAAGCTGTGTCTTTTTTCCAAACGAGGCTTCAGGAGGATTGACGAAACTTTTCTATTGGGAAGTTGGGGCCAAGAACAGAAGGATCGCCGTTGCACAGCGACTTGACAATGTACTCGTAGAGATAGTTTGACTCAGCTCGGACTTGAGGATCCGCGCGTTCCTCATAGGTCTTGATACTGTTGTCAAACTCTTTCTTGAGCAGGTCGTAGAGGTTTTTCTGGGCAATCCCCTGCTCAATCTTTTGCGGGTTATAGATTTTGATGTCGCTGACAATGGTGCGGGCTACCCGCTGGGCGATTTTGTGTAGCTCTTCACTGGCTTTGAATTGGGTCGGTTGGGCCTGGGCCGGTTTTTGAGAACCGAGCACCATTGTTTGCCCACCAGAGGGGTCAAAAAGGTTAGGCATCTCAGGCTCCTCAGCGGTGGGCGGTGTCGGATCAGGGGCTAGGTTGACATCAAACTCCGGCAGTTGCTGGGCGCGTTGTTGAGCTTCCATTGCCCGACGGGCTTCTTCGGCAGCTAACCGCGCGGCCTCTTCGGCGCGGCGGCGTTCTTCTTCAGCGCGGCGTTGTTCTTCAAGGCGGCGCTGCTCTTCTAGGCGCCGTTGTTCTTCGGCGCGGCGGGCTTCTTCGGCTGCCCGGCGGGCGGCCTCTTCGGCCCGACGGCGTTCTTCTTCGGCGCGGCGTTGTTCTTCAAGGCGGCGCTGCTCTTCTAGGCGCCGTTGTTCTTCGGCGCGGCGGGCTTCTTCGGCTGCCCGGCGGGCGGCCTCTTCGGCCCGACGGCGTTCTTCTTCAGCGCGGCGTTGTTCTTCTAGACGCCGTTGTTCTTCGGCACGGCGGGCTTCTTCGGCTGCTCGTTGGGCAGCCTCAGCTTGTCGTTGAGCTTCAGCGCGACGTTGTTCTTCGAGGTACCGGGCTTCGGCTTCGCGCTGGGCAGCCACCTGCGCCGTTTCCGGGCCCTCGCCAGGGGTTGCAATGACAGGTGATACACCACCCGTCAGCCCAAGTCCGGCACCCTCGGATTTCCCACCTTTGAAGAAAAAGAACATGACCGCGCCCACAATAATGAAAAGCACCAAACCAATCCCGACGTAAAGCATTACCGGATAGGCTCCTTAGGATGTCTTTCGGTGGTGCGCATACAAGGCGTTGGTGGCAGACTACTTACGTGATAGCTCATCCCGCGTGGCATAGAGCGTTTGCGGAAGAATGTCACGAATACCATGCTCACGGGCGTATTTTTCGGTATTGTGCATCGCCTTCTTCCGAACAAAGAAGGGGATTTTTTTCAGTTCTGCCAAAGCTTCGTCTGTCCAGCGTGGCTCGCCGGACTGCTCGCGGTCTGAGACATCAGTGGCCACTGTTGCTGCCGTGGTCACTGTTGCTGCCGTTGCCGGTGGAGAGTCTGCTGGCACTGCTGTTCCACGAGGTTCGGAGACGAGGCCAGTGTCCACCGACGAGGGAGAAGTGGGTAAATCCGGCAATCTCACAGCACCAAGCACCGGATCGTATTCTACCCCCGGCAATTCGCGGAACATGTTGATCAAGTGTGACTCCAAACCAAGCGTCAGTGTATGCGTCACCGCATCGAAGATTACATTAGCCCCTTCCCAACCTGCAAATGGAGAATAGCGGGCAGGAAAATCCGTCACATGGGCTGGACAACTAATCACCGTTGCCGGTAACTCGTGCCGCCGCGCCGAGTGGCGCTCCATTTGGGTACCTAGGACAATGTCAGGCATAGCGTCAGCGATCCGGCGCTCGACTTCTTTGAAGTCATCGGAGTAGAAGCCATTCCAGCCCCGCCGGGCGCACTCGTCGAGAAAGGCAGGTGCATGTTCGTAAGAAAATGTTCCCACAGCCAGTGGGCGCATGCCGATTTCTTCTTCCATCATACGCGCCACGGCAAGGGCATGGGAAGCTACACCAAAGACAAATGACCGTTTGGGCGTCAGGTAGTGACTGTCGGCTGAGCGTGAATACCACGGGACGCGGCTCATGGTTTCCGGGCGCGGATGGAAGTTAGCCGGGCGTCCACCCAGTTCCTCAACCTTGGCTTGCACTAGCTCAAGAAATTCCTGAGTAGCCTGAATGCCAATCGGGGCGTGCACAAGGTAGGGCTGCCCAAAGCGATTTTCCAAAATCTTGGCAGCGCGCAAGCCAATTTCGACGTACGGAACCACATTGAACCAAGCTTGCCCAAGGCGCTCAAAATCAGCCACTGTCCCGCCGAGCGGAAGGGCAGCATTGACACGGACACCGCACTGGTTCAGCAACAGGGTGATTTCGCGCAGGTCGTCCCGGTGACGAAAGCCAAGGCTGGTCAAACCAAGGATGTTTGCACTGGGTTCATCGGTGCGCTTCCCCGTGCCAGTAGCTAAGTGTTCGACCAAGCCGGCAAAAGTCATATCTGCACCTTGGTCTTCTTTTTCACAAAAGGCGTTGAGCTGCAAAAACAGCAGCTTGGCATTGCACTTCGCCTGTAGGCGGTTGAGTGCGCCGCCAACGTCTTCTTTGAGCAGGTTTGACGTACAGGTTGGAATCACTTGGATCACACGCGGTTTACGTGTGTGTTCCACCTGCTCCACAACGGTGATCATCCGGTCTATACCTGTTGTGGAGACTTCTCTGCGTCCATAACTGACGTTAGTGACGCTGGGAAAACCGCACTGGCGGTCGATCATTGTAAACAGCACGCTGGTGTAGGAGTCGCCACCTGGTGCATGCAGCACGGTGTGTACCCCAGGGATTGATGTGCCCACCCGGCATGCGCCAACGTGGGCCGGCCCTTCATACGTCCAATAGTGAAGTCGCATGGGTTTTTCTCCTAAGCAAATAAGGCACTGCTGAGGTGATGGGCGGTTGTTTCACCGTTGTAATCACAAACGTTTGGCGCACTGCCAACGCCGAGAAAGGATTCAGGCGGTTACATGGCTAGCCTGCATGGTGTCGGCAGGTGGATTGACATACCAACCGCGTTGGGCCATCAATTGCCCGCGTCGAATAGGACGGGCAATGATTTCGGCCAAGTCCTTGGCATGTTTGAAGCCATGGATGGGCGTAAACGTAAACTCAATTGACCACTTCGTAGGCAACCCACGGGATTCAAATGGGTTAGCCAAGCCTAGCCCACAGATGGTCAAATCCGGCTTGAGGGCAATGACTCGTTCTGCCTGCGCAATGACATCCGGTTTCTCATAAAGCGTCAAACCTTCGGGCAAGCAGGCGATATCGGCCGCCATGGCCTTGCGGTTGAAATAGGGAGTAGACAACTCGACGATTTCAGCTCCCATTTCGTAGAGCAAGTTGGCAATGGGGAGCTCTAGCAGGTTGTCGCCAATGATGGCAATCCGCTTGCCGGCGAGCAACTCTCGTTCTGGGCCAATACGTTCCCAAGCCTCGGCTTCGAGAGCGGCGAGACTGGCAGGGGGCTCTTTCCCAAAGGCGCGGCAGATGGCCTCATAAAACTGGCGGGTTGCCGTTGGTCCAATCGGAGTACGGCAGGAGAGAACTTCCACGCCACGGCGCCTGAGAGCGTTCATCGTCATTGAAAGGTAAGGCTGCAAGGCAACCGCTACTGTGTTGGGGCCAATGGCCGGAAGCCGACGGGGATCACGGGCTGGAAGAACACCTCGGACCGGGATTTCCAAGGCTGCAAGTTGTTCAAGGATTTCATCTTCGACCAGATCGCCAACCGCCCCAACTAAAAGGAGCTCACGTGGCGTTCCAGGTGCTTCTTGCGGCGAGATAGAGAGCAGTGCTTGCAAGACGCCGTCTTCGCCTTGGGTGAAGGTGTGCTCGAGCCCAGAAACCGGCGCAAACAGCACTGGACGCGCATATTTCTGCGTCAGCATTTCCCCGATGTTTTGCAGGTCAACCTTGATGATCTCAGCCGGACATGTTCCGACAAGGAAAATAATCGTTGGGTTGTACTCGCGCACAATGTCGCCTACGATGCGGTCGAGTTCGAGGTGGGCAAAGTCGGCTGTTTTCGCAGCCAGGTCACTTTCCTCGATAATTGCCGTAGCAAAGCGCGGCTCGGCAAAAATCATCACGCTCAGTGCCGATTGCATGAAGTACTGACACGTGTGACTGCCAACAATGAGAAAGAATGAACCACGAATCTTGCGGTACAGCCAGGCAATACAGCCAAGTGAGCAAAAGCCTTCAGCGCAGCTCGCCTCGCGGATGACATTTAACGACGCCATAGGGGATCTCCAGAAAAGGGATTTGGTGCAGCGCCTGCCGCACAACAGTGCACAAGAACACCTTGCACTTAACTTCGTTTGTAAAAACACATTGCGCAACCCACAAAGGTAGCACGCTTCCGTACTGGGAAGTCCGCTGCCCGGAAAGCCTTCAAAACCGTGTGAGATAAAGCCGCACCAAGGAAAGGTCAGGTAGGGGTTGTGCCCCTAACAACTTTGAGTTCGATGGAGAGCTTGTGATTACACACCTGACGGGAACGCTTCTAGAAAAGAACTCGACTTCGATTGCCGTCGGCGTCGGGGGGATTGGCTTTGGCGTCGGGATTTCTCTTTACACCTATGCCCGCTTGCCAGAGGTTGGGCAGAAGGTTTCACTGTATACACACTTGCTCGTCCGTGAGGACGCCCTGCTGTTGTACGGCTTTTACGACCATGTAGAACGAGAGTTTTTTCTCCGTCTTCTTGCTGTGGCAGGGATTGGCGCTCGGACGGCACTAGCCGTACTTTCTGGGTTCAGCCCGCCGGAACTGGCACAGGTGATTCTGGCTGGTGACGGACGGCGCTTATCTGGCGTGCCGGGTGTTGGAAAGAAGACAGCCGAGCGTATTATCATTGAACTACGTGACAAGCTCCCTAATGTTTCTCCCCCCCCAGTTGTGGCCTCATCCCCGGTCAACGGCGACGAGTCGCTCAGGCGCGATGTCGTTTCGGCACTGATCAACTTTGGCTGGTCGCCAGCGGTTGTGGAAAAGGCCGTAGCCCAAACGCTTGCCGAAGAAACCAGTCGGGATTTGAGTTACCTCATCAAACAAGCCATGAAACGGCTGTACCGCTAGACCTTACAATCGTGGCGAAGCTGTGATGTTTCCCGAATGATGCCCACCCTTGCACCGGAGTTTTCACTTGACGATCACCTTGGGAAGGCCCATACCTACCGGTTTCCGCGACCGCTGGTGACGGTTCTCTGCTTTGGCGATATGGTCAGTGCCTTTCAGTTGGCAAGTTGGATTGAGCCCCTGTATCTAAAGTTTCGCGACCAGATTGACATCGTTGGCATTGCTGCCTTCCAAGGAGTACCAGCTATCTTTCGGGGATTGGTCCGCAAAAGCATTGAAAAGCTTTCCCCCAAAGAAGTGCTCATTGACTGGGACGGTAAGGTTGCACAAGCCTACGGCCTGACCTTTGGGCAGTGCCGCATTGTTGTTATTGCGCCGGATGGAAGGGTTGTCCAGGCAGTCAACGGAGCGGCGACGCCCGATGCTTTCCACCGTGTTACGGAGAGTATTACCAAAGCTATGCTGGTAGCCTCGCCGGCATGACTGTTGGTTTGAACCCTAGCTCGAGGACTGAGATTTGTCATGCGCAAGGGGGCAGAGCAGCCTTTGCCGTCGGTGAGCCTATCTTGTAAACAAGGCCGCGTCGTCATCAAAAGACTGCGGTGTGGTTAGTCGTATGGCAAGTACAACAACTTGTTATGATGTTGCCGTTGTTGGTGCCGGGCACAACGGTCTCATCTGCGCTGCTTATTTAGCAAAGGCTGGGCGTTCTGTGTTGGTGCTTGAGCGCCGCCCGGTCGTAGGCGGTGCCGTTTGTACGGAAGAAATTATTCCAGGCTATAAGTTCGACATTGGTTCATCGGCGCACATTATGATCCACGGCACGCCGGTGATCACCGATCTGGAGTTAGCGAAGTACGGCCTTGAATATATTGAGATGGACCCGTGGGCGTTTTACCCCGTCCTGGGCACGCCCCACAGCATCGCCTTTTACCGCGACATCGAGAAAACTTGCGCCAGCATTGCCCAACTCTCCCCAGCAGATGCCGAACAATACCGCAAGTTCGTTGCCCACTGGGGGGAGCTCAACGAAGCAATTTTTGAAGTGTTTCTCGATGCTCCGAAGCCACAGAAAATTCTCTGGACAGCGCTCAAACGCGGGGTAACCAGTTTTCGGGCTCGCAAAGCATGGGGCTCACTTGAAACGGCACGCCAACTGATGGCGCCCTATGGGCAGGTCATTCGGGAAACATTTCAGAACGAGCACCTGCGGACGGCAATGCTCTGGTTGGCAGCGCAGTCCGGGCCGGCACCCAGTGAAGTGGCCAGCGGAGACATGTTCGGCTGGAATGCCATGATTCACCAAACCGGCGCCAAACGTGCCAAAGGTGGTTCTGGGGCGTTGACCCAGGCGCTCGCAAAGTGTTTTCTCGCTCACGGCGGAACATTGCACCTTGAAGCCGAGGTATCGGCTATTGCCCGTCTGGCAGATGGAACATTCAAAATCAAGCTCGTCGGTGGTGAAGCTTTCCACGCACGGCGCGTGGTCAGTGCCTGTCACGTTCAGACAACGTTTCTCAAACTCTTGGAAGATTGCCCCACCGAACTCAAAAAGCGCGTTGCAAACATTCGGGTTGGGAACGGTTTCGGCATGATCGTCCGCCATGCTGTTGAAGAATTGCCGCAATACGAAGGCATAACGAGCGACAACCGCGGTGTAGCCCCCTGCCACAGCGCGCTGCAACTGTTATGCCCTTCAGCCGCCTACCTGGAGAGCAGCTTTCGGGACTTTTTGATGGGGCGTCCGCCAGAACATCCCAGTGTTGTTGCCATGACCTTTTCGGCTATTGACCCAAGCCTCGCCCCGCCGGGTAAGCACACCCTCTTTACTTGGGCGCAATATCACCCGTACGAACTCTCCAACGGCGAGCAGTGGGATGATATTGCCGAGCGGGAAGCCGACAAAATCTATGAGGTTGTTTGCCGTTATGCTCCCAACATGCGCGGCAAAATCATTGGACGTTACATCCAGACACCGGTCGAGCTTGAACGGAAGTTAGGGCTTCTGCGCGGTAACGTCATGCATGTGGAAATGTCCCTTGACCAAATGTTTTTCTTCCGTCCATTGCCGGAGCTAGCCTCCTACAAGACGCCGATTCCAGGGTTGTACCTAACGGGTGCGAGTATGCATCCCGGCGGCGGGGTGTTTGGCGCTAGCGGCTACAACACGGCACGGGTTGTGTTGTCTGACTCGTAAAAAGGGGCCGGTTTGGGGCACAGCTTCCGGCCCCCCATGCGTCAGCGCAGGTGTGCCTGCCAAGGAAGCCGCGTTGCCCGAAGCCATTCAACCCTACGTTGGGAATGACGGCGCGCTTTCGTTTGAAGCGGAAAAAGCCCCTTCGGGCTAGGCAGCCGAAGAGTCTCTCATCTAGTATTGCCTCCCCACGTTGTTTTTAGGAACGCATGAACATGGCTGCACCGCTGCTACCATCCGGGCAGGCAACCACCTACGCCTATTTTGTGTTGGCGATGCTGACGTTGCTCAACCTGCTCAACTACATTGACCGCTACATCTTTTCGGCGCTCGTACCGTACATCAAAGCAGACGCTGGCTATACAGATGCTCAGCTAGGCGTCATAGGCAGTGCCTTTACGTGGGTGTATACGCTCTGCTCGCCGCTTTTTGGCTACTTTGGCGACCGCTACCACCGGGGACGCCTGATTGCTATTGGGATTTTTGTGTGGAGCTTGGCCACGGCCGGGACGGGCTTGGCGCGAAACCTGGGGCAGTTGCTTACTGCACGAGCAGCAGTAGGGGTTGGGGAAGCAAACTACGCTACGATTGCCCCAAGTCTTCTGGCCGATTATTTCCCTCGAGCCCGACGTGGTCTGGCGATGAGCATTTTTCAAACTACCATTCCAGTGGGTGCTGCTGCCGGATTTATCCTGGGTGGGTATCTTGGTGCGCCCCATGCCCTTGGCTGGCGCTACACGCTTTTGCTTGTGGGTCTACCGGGAGTGCTGGCGGCATTGACCATGGCGTTCGTTCGTGAACCGCAGCGTGGCATTATGGACGAGCCGGCTCCGCCCACCCAGGGAAATTCTGCCGACAAGGCACCCTACCCAACCTGGGCAGGATGGCTGGCAGACTGCCAGCAATTGCTTACAAACCGAGACTACGTGTTGACTTGCCTAGGGTATGCTGCGGTGACTTTTGCGCTCGGAGCGCTAGTGTTTTGGGCCCCAGAGTGGATGAAAACCGATAAGGCGCTCAGTGAAAGTCAAGCCAGTCTCGTGCTTGGGATTTGCACAGTGGTGGGTGGGACGCTTGGAAGTATCACAGGCGGATTGCTCGGTGATGCCCTCAACCGGCGGTTGCGTAGCCTGCGCGGCTACTTTCTCGTCTGTGCTGTCAGTGGTGGTTTAGCATGTATACCGATGTTTATTGCGATTGTTTCCAAGGTTCCACTTGTCTACCAGGTCTGTACGTTTATAACGGTTTTTTTAGCATATCTAGGAAATGGCCCGGCCAACACCTTGGTTGTAAGCCTGGTTGCTCCTAACTTGCGCACGACGGCAACTGGTTTGCTAATCGTTGTTATTCACGTCCTTGGGGATGGCATTTCGTTGGCGCTGGTTGGGCGAATTTCGACTTACCTGCGCACATTAGCCCAAGTTGGTCAATCACCTCCAGATTGGCTCGTGGCTATTGCCACCGGTTGTGGGTTGTCACCGGTCACCCAAACGCTCTCAGTCGCTTTGCTTTTGATGCCGGTTGCGTTGGGAGCGGCAGGCTTGGTGTATGGACTAGGAACATTCACACCAAAGACGGCTGCGGGCAGTCCGGCCTATACAGGCTAGTCCTTCACCTCTGAAGAACTCACCTTGCCGATGAGGATGGTTTCGTCTACTGCATGGGCTTACTTGTTTTCGTGGGGGATTGCTCGACCACAAGAATCGCTTCATTCCGCTTGGCAAGGCCCATTTCACGCGCCGACCGCGCAATGATGCGCGGGTCTGTCTCTAACTGGATCAACTCTTGCTGAAGGCGTTGGTTTTCGGCGGCTTGGAGAGCAACCTGAGCTTGCAAGCGCATGTGTGCCAGTGCGGCCTTCTGAAGTTCGTCTTGTGTGCGAAGGGTGACGGTGATGCACACACCGGTCAAGCCGATGACGACCATGGCAACAAGGGCATGGAGCGGAATTCCCAGCGGCAGAACGCGCGGTTTAGGTAAAGACAAAACCTGCGTGTGGCGCAGTGGGTACTCACTGATGAATGAAACTCTTGCCTGACTCAAGCAACACCTCCACTTCAGCTTCGGTTTGGGCTTCGGCGTAACAACGGGCCAAGGGCTCGGTGCCGGACAAACGGATTAGCACCCACGCTTCATCTTCCAGAAGAAACTTCACTCCATCCGTGCGATCAATGCGTATCACGCGCTTGCCACCGAAGGACTCTGGCGGCTCGGCCCCAAGGCGCTGGCGAAGCTGCTGTTGTTGCTCTGGGCTCAGACGAACGCCAATTCGCCGATTGACCAGTGTGCCGACGCTTTGTGAAAGCTCAGCCAGCATGTCTTTAATGGACAACCCTCGCTGAGCCACCATTTCTGCAACGAGAAGGCAAGCCAGGATTCCGTCTTTCTCCGGGATGTGCCCACGAACAGAAAGCCCAGCGCTTTCTTCCCCGGCAAGAAAGATTGTTTCTTTCAAAATGAGCTCGCCGAGAAACTTAAAGCCAACTGGGGTTTCATACACAGGAATGCCATGGCTACTGGCGACCCGGTCAATCCAGTGGGACGTGGCTACGCTCCGTCCCACACCTGTCTTCCAACCGCGTGACCAGTACAAGTAATCGGTCAGGAGCGCCAAAATGGCGTTGGCAGGAACAAACGTACCATCTCGATCAAGGATACCGAACCGGTCGGCGTCTCCATCCGTAGCCAGCCCTAGGTCACAGCCATTGCGCAGGACAACTTCCCTGAGCTCGGCGAGATTGGCTTCGGAGGGTTCTGGGCTGCGACCTCCGAAATACGGATCGCGCCAGTCGTGGAGGGTTGTCACCTCCCAGCCATAGGACTTTAGAAACACATCAAGGTAGCCACGTCCAGTGCCCCAGAGGGGATCATAAGCAACCCGCAGCGGCCGGTGGTGCAGGGCATCACCATTGAGTTTGTCGGCCAACGCCGTAAGGTACATTTCACGTAAATCCACGGTTTCAATACGACCGGCTGGCACGGGTGAGAGCGGGGGGGCGTTACCGGCCAGCCGTTGTTGGATAGACATTTCGATGCGGCGGGTAACTTCTGGCAAAGCCGGCGCACCATCATCGGTCGAGAACTTCATGCCGCCGTACTCTGGCGGATTATGGCTGGCTGTGAAGTTGATACCGCCCCGCGCCCCTGTAGCACGAATGGCCACGGAAAGCGCAGGGGTTGGGGTATCGCGATTTGTCACATGGACCTCAAAGCCGCACCGGGAAAGTTCTTCGGCGCAGACGGCGGCGAATTTTTCAGCCATGAAACGTGGGTCATAGCCAACGAGAACCAACCCGCCGAGGCCAGCGCTCTGTAACTCACTGGCGATGGCCTGGGTGACAAGTCGCACGTTGGCAAAGGTAAAATCATCGGCCAGAATGGCGCGCCAACCTGATGTGCCGAATGTGATCATGGACAACCTGCCGCTCCCCGAAGCAAACCTTCGCGCTTTCCAACAACGTCGGGATTGAACCGCTTGTCACCAGTGAAAAAAGCTCTTTTGAGAAGGTACGCCACACTATCATGCCCGGGGGATGCCGACAACTAGCCAGCGTGTCTTTCCTGCGCAACCGTTGCTTTTGACAGTGTATGGCCTGTGTTGCCGGCTTGTCGTTCAGACTTGCGAAGGATGAAAGCACCGTGAATACTCACGCCTAGCCCCAACCTTAGTGGTATCAAGACATCCCAACAGTCGCTAGCCAGTCCCCACTCTGGCAAGGTGTTTCCATGAGAGCGAGGAAGCCCACCAAGATTCTTTACACGTTTTTGGCAGTCATTCTGGCTGTGGCCATCCTGCCGCTGATGCTTGTGAGCTGGAAGTTGATTGATATTGGGCGTGAAGCCATGCGCTTGAACGAGCGTGCTGAACAGCTCCGCTCAGTAGTTCTAGTGGCTAATGAACTACGTACTTACATCAGTGGGTATCGCCATCAGCTTGCCAGTATGGCGCGAATCCTCGAGGCTGTTGGTGGAACAGCGGCTTTGCTTCGGGAGGCAGAAAGCGTACGCAATCGGCAGTTGGCACAGTTTCTTGAAGATGACCCCAATCTTATCCTGCTTGGGATCGTGCCATCCAGCAGCCCGGCTGACACCAAGCTGATTGCGCAGTGGGATGCGAGGAAAATTCTGGGCGAAGAGGTTCGCGATACGGTCGGGGAAGCTCTGAAGTCCGTCAGCCGCCGGCTGGACCGCACCTACGTTAGCCCGCCACGTCACATTCGCTCAAGCAATGAGTTTGCAGTTGTGTTGGCGCATCCAATTCAGAGGGCCGATGCCAGCCCAGAGCAGCCTGAGGTGGTTCTAGCCGTTGTCAGTCTTGAACCTATCTTCAACCTCGTCAATGTGACCTCAGCCAGCGGCAACCTCAATCATCAGACACTGCTGCGAAATGGCAGCCGCGTTGTGTTTCTCGTAGATCAACAGGGGGGTGTTCTTGCGCATCCTGACCGCGCCCTGGTGTATACCCCGACCAATGTCAGTGACTGGGGCATTGTTGCCAAGTGGCAGGATACCGTAGCCATTGATGTCTCAGCACCGCTAGCCGAGCCGTTTGAGATTCACCTGGGGCAGGAGCGGCTCTCAATGCTTGGCAGTTGTGCCACGGCAATGATCACCCCGGAGCTGCCTGTGGGGGTAATTGCTGTAATCAACGAAAAGGCGGCCTACTCGTCTGTGACGACAATGATCTGGCAGGCTTCTGTGGTGACGTTTGTGACGGCAGTTGTCGCGGCGCTGGTTGGCTTTTTGTTGGCCTACTGGGTCACGGCACCAATTGCTGCTGTGGCCAGCGGGGCAAGAGCAATTGCCGAAGGAGATTTTGCCCGGCGAATCACCGTGCGTAGCCGCTCTGAGATCGGGCAGCTTGCTGAAGATTTCAATACCATGGCCGAGCAAATCCAACGGTACATCAATGACCTGCGCGTGGCGGTCAATGAAAACCGCGAGCTGTTCCTTGGGACGGTCAAGGCACTTGCCGAGGCTATTGATGGCAAAGACCCCTATACCCGTGGACATTCTGAACGGGTGAAAATGTACTCGGTACTCATGGCAGAGCACATGGGCCTAAGCCAGGAAGAAATTGAAGATATCCAAGTTGCAGCGCTTCTGCACGATGTGGGCAAAATAGGCATCGAAGACCGGATTCTCAAAAAGCCTGCTGCTTTGACCGAAGAAGAGTACGCCATTATGAAGACCCACCCAGAAAAGGGAGCGAAAATCATGGCGGAAATTCCCCAGATGAAAAAGTACATACCTGGCATGTACTATCACCACGAATGCATTGACGGGCGCGGCTATCCCCTTGGTTTGAAAGGGGATCAAATTCCACTTATGGCGCGCATTATCAGCGTGGCAGATACTTTTGACGCCATGACAACCAACCGGCCGTACCAGCGGGCAATGTCCCCAGAGGTGGCCGTTCAAAAGATATGGTCCTTTGCTGGAACACGCTATGACCCCAAGGTGGTTGCAGCTTTGGAAAGTGCACTGAAGGCTGGAAAACTAGACGAAGTCATTCAAGGCTATCAGGCGGCACTCGCAGCTGGAAAAGCTTGATATACTTCAGAAGCGTTGTTGCTTGGCATGGCATTCAGGGAGCATTGCCTATGTTTCTTCATCGTCACTTCGCGCGCTTTGCCCTGCTGCTAATGGTGCTCTCCGCCGGTTTGGGGGGGATGCTGATGCATTTGGGGACTTCCGGTTGGGGAAGTCGGCTTGATCCGCCCAATCATCAACAGCGTGCGGAACTCGAACACGCCATTCGGGAGGCGCAAGAGGTAGTTCTGGCAAACTACGTTGCCAAGATGCTACCGGACCAACTCACAAAAGCCTCCATTCAGGGCATGCTGCGGGTTTTGGATCCGCATTCAAGTTTCTTTGACAGCAAGGAGTTTCAAGAGATGCGGACCGAGCAGCACAGCCGTTTCTATGGGATTGGCGTTTCGATTGCGCGCCGCCACGACCGGGTGTACGTTCTGGCGACGATTGAAAACACGCCGGCAGCACGAGCCGGGCTACGAGCTGGAGATGCGATCCTCAAGGTCAATGATGAACTGGCAATAGACTGGACCACCCGGCAGGTGCTCGAAAAGGTACGCGGTGAGCGAGGTGAGCCAGTTTCGATTACAGTTGAGCGGCTAGGGGTGCCCAAACCGTTGACATTTTCTATTGTCCGTGATGCCGTGCCACTGCCTTCCATTCGGACGGCGTTTATGGTCCGGCCCGGTATTGGCTACATCGCACTTTCTGGGGGGTTCAATACCACCACAGAAGATGAGTTGCGGCGTGCGATGAACGAGCTCACGGCGCAGGGGATGCAGTCCCTGATTCTCGATCTGCGCGGCAATCCAGGTGGTTTGCTACCGCAGGCTGTGAGTGTTGCAGATGTGTTTCTTCGCCGAGACCAAAAAATTGTCGCTGTCCGTGGACGCCCAGGCTACAGCGGCGAGGAAGCGCGGGAGTACCGGGCAAAAAATACGGCTCCCTTTGAAAAACCGGTTGTTGTTCTCATCGATCGCAACTCGGCCTCAGCTTCTGAAATCGTTGCCGGCGCTTTGCAAGATCATGATCGTGCGCTCATCGTTGGCGAACCAAGTTTCGGCAAAGGGTTAGTTCAGCGTGTCTTTGAGCTTCCTTTTGGTGCAGGACTAACCCTAACCACAGCGAAGTACTACACGCCCAGTGGTCGCTGCATTCAGCGTTCCTACACTGGCGGATTGCTTTATGCTTACTATGCCCATCAGTCACCGGAACATGGTCCAACCGGTGAGGCCGTGTCCACGGATACCGGACGAACGGTATATGGCGGTGGTGGTATCACGCCCGATGTCATCGTCAAACCGCAAACTTTCTCCAGTCTCCAGCTCAAGCTCTCAGACGCCACATTTGCTTTTGCACGGCATCTAGCGGCAGGACTTATTCCGGGGCTGGTCAACTATCGCATTGAGCGGACGGATTATCGGCATCAGTTGCGGGATAGTGATTTTCCCATTACTGACAAGGTAGTCGCAGCTTTTCGAGAATTTCTGAAAGCCGACACCCAGTTTGCTTCGCTCGAAAGCGCCGTTACACCGCACCTGGATTTTGTCAAAAACCAGATTCGGCAACACTTGGTGACAGCTGCCTACGGTACAGAAGCTGGCTTTCGAGTTCAGCTTGCAACAGACCCTCAGCTTCTGCGGGCCATTGAGGCCGTTCCTCAAGCTGTAGAGCTGGCGCAACGGGCTTGGCTGCTTACCGAAGCTGAACGGCGCCGCTGACAACGCCTGCCCAAGATGCAGCCCTGTACCCCGTTTCAACGATTTGGAAAGGAGTCATCATGCCAGAGGTAGATTTTCTAAACATTGACAGTTTGTTTTCCCCTGAAGAACTGCAAATCCGAGATGTAGCCCGGCAGTTTGTCCGTGAGCGCGTTTTGCCGATCATCGAGGATTGCTATGAGCGGGGTGTGTACCCGCAGGAACTCATCAAGCCCATGGGAGAGCTGGGCTTTTATGGCTGCACATTGCCGGAAGAGTACGGCTGTGCCGGCCTCAACAGCATTGCGTACGGTCTCATCATGCAGGAGCTAGAGGGGGGTGATTCTGGCATTCGCAGTTTTGTCTCCGTGCAGAGCTCGCTTGTAATGTATCCGATTTATACCTACGGCACAGAAGAGCAGAAGCGGAAATGGCTGCCAGCCCTGGCCAAAGGTGAAAAGATTGGCTGTTTTGGCTTGACCGAACCAGACTACGGCTCGAATCCCTCTGACATGGTGACACGCGCTGAGCGCACCAAGTACGGTTGGAAACTCAACGGTACTAAGATGTGGATTACCAACGGCTCTATTGCCGATGTCGCCGTGGTCTGGGCCAAGACCGGTTCTGATGCCCACAGCATCCGTGGCTTTTTGGTTGAGAAGGGAACGCCGGGCTTTAGTGTGTCCGAAATTAAGAGAAAGCATTCCCTACGGGCTTCTATCACTTCTGAGCTGATCTTCCAGGATTGTGAAATTCCAGAGGAAAACCTGCTTCCCAAAGCCGAAGGCTTGCGCGGGCCACTGTCGTGTCTCAATCAGGCACGCTACGGGATTGCTTGGGGGGCCGTGGGTTCAGCATTGGCAACCTACACAACGGCCCTAGAGTATTCACTGTCGCGCATTCAGTTTGGCCGTCCGATTGCAGCCTTCCAGCTCACTCAGCGGAAGCTGGCCGATATGATTACCGAAATTTCCAAAGCCCAGCTTTTGGCCTACCATGTCGGCAAGCTCAAGGATGCCGGCAAGGTGACGCCAGCGCAGATTTCCATGGCCAAGCGCAACAACGTCGCTATGGCGCTTGAAGTGGCACGTGAAGCCCGCACCATCCTTGGCGCCAATGGCATCAGCGCGGAGTACCCGATCATGCGCCACATGAACAACCTGGAATCCGTGTTGACCTACGAAGGAACACACGACATCCATACCCTCATTATCGGCGCCGAGGTAACTGGTATCCAGGCATTCAGGTAAAGAGCCTTCTTTGACCTAAGGGCAAAAGGAGACGCACCTGTTCCTGCTTTGGTCGTGCGTCTTCTTTGCTTTAGTGTGAGTTTTTCTCCGTCTATGCCGTTTGAACTCGTTGCTCCCTATGCCCCTTGTGGGGATCAACCGGCAGCCATTGAGACACTGACAGCCAATTTTCTCGCCGGTGCCAAATACCAGACACTCTTGGGAATTACAGGGTCTGGGAAGACGTTTACGGTAGCCAATGTCATTGCTCGACTTCAACGTCCAGCGCTTGTTATCGCGCACAACAAGACACTGGCAGCACAGCTCTACCAGGAGTTCAAGAGTTTCTTCCCCAGGAACGCTGTTGAGTATTTCGTCAGTTACTACGACTACTACCAGCCGGAAGCCTATGTGCCTTCTACCGACACCTACATCGAGAAAGAAGCAACCATCAATGACGAGATTGACCGCCTGCGGCTCTCGGCTACCCGGGCAGCTTTCGAACGCCGGGACTTTATCATCGTTTCATCTGTGTCCTGCATATACGGGATTGGTGACCCGGATGCCTACTTCGGCATGATCTGTTTTGTCGAGCCAGGTCAGCATCTGCGGCGCAATAAGCTCATCGAGCGGCTGGTTGAGTTGCAGTATGACCGAGACGATGAAGATTTCGCTCGTGGTACGTTTCGCGTCCGTGGGGATGCCGTAGAAGTCCATCCAAGCTATGCTGAACAAGCCCTGCGTATCTCTTTTTGGGGAGATGAAATAGAGACCCTAGAGCTGTTTGATCCCCTACTAGGGGAAACTCTGGAGCGGATTGAACGCCGGTATCCGATCTATCCCAAGTCACATTATGTAACACCTAGGGCAGTCATACAGCGAGCAGTTGAAACCATCCAAAAGGAGCTTGACGAGTGGGAGACTGTCTTGCTTTCTCAGGGAAAGACTCTGGAGGCGCAGCGGTTGCGCCAGCGAACCATGTATGATCTCGAAATGATGAAGACCCTGGGCTTTTGTCGTGGTATTGAGAACTACTCCCGACATCTGACCGGACGGCCGCCGGGCGCGCCCCCACCCACCCTGTTTGACTACCTTCCGAAAGATACTCTCATCATCGTAGATGAAAGCCATCAGACCATACCGCAGCTACGCGGGATGTATGCCGGCGACCGCTCACGAAAACAAACCCTTGTGGATTTTGGCTTTCGGCTTCCGAGCGCACTTGACAACCGACCGCTGAATTTCACGGAGTGGGAACAGCGGGTAGGGCAGGTATTGTTTGTGTCAGCAACGCCTGGTCCTTATGAATTAGCCTGTACCGGCGGAGAAGTTGTCGAGCAAATCATTCGTCCGACCGGGCTGCTTGATCCTGTGATCACGGTGCGTCCAGTACGGGGACAGATTGACGATCTGCTGGGCGAAATCCGCCAGCGGATTGCACGCGGTGAGCGCTCACTTGTCATGACGCTTACCAAGAGAATGGCCGAAGACCTGACGGACTATTACACCGAAGTGGGCCTCAATGTCCGCTACCTACACTCAGATATCGAAACCTTAGAGCGGATTAAGATCATTCGCGATTTACGCCGGGGCGATTTCGATGTCCTTGTTGGGGTTAACTTGCTCCGTGAAGGCATGGACTTGCCGGAAGTATCTCTTGTAGCCATTCTCGATGCTGACAAGGAGGGCTTCCTGCGCAGTGAAGCGTCCATTATTCAGATCATTGGACGAGCAGCGCGTCATGTCCACGGTCAGGCGATTCTCTACGCCGACCGGGTAACAGAATCCATGCGCCGTGCTATAGAGATCACGGCGCGTCGGCGGCAGCTTCAGGAGGCGTACAACCGCAAGCATGGCATTACGCCACGCACGGTCATCAAGCCGGTTGAGTCCACGCTGGTGACAGCCCATGAAGCAGCGTACTTCAAAACGCCGCTTGATCTTTCAGCCTTTGAGGCATACACGCCAGAACGCCTGGAGGCTACCATTGCGCAGCTCGAAGCCGAAATGCGCGCTGCAGCCAAGGCACTTGAGTTTGAGAAGGCTGCTGCCTTACGGGACAAAATCAAATATCTCAAATCAAGACAAATTTTTGCGACCGAGAGCTAGTATCCTCGGCCTTGCTGTGTTCTAGAGCAAAGCTGAGGCAGGGTGTGCTCTGGTTAGTTAGCAATGAAAAAAGCGGAGCCACTGTTGGCGTGGCTCCGCGTCAGCTTAAGGCTGCCTATCGGCAGACAGGTTAGTTCGGATTGTTTTCGAGGAAAATCTGCCGGTAGGCACTGTTCTGGTAGAAGGAGTAGAAGGGCGTTCCCGGTGGTATGCCTCCTGGTAGGAGGAACGCCGTGTCAAAGTTCCAGTTCCGTGGGTTCGGGGGGGTGTACGTCCCATCGCCACCGATGAGCCACGGCCCGTTCCCCTGGTGGCTGAAGAACTGGAAGATGAACGAGCCGTTGTAGTTGAAGTTGCGGCTGTGTGGATCACCCCCAAAATCCTCGAGAAACCGTGGGAAGTTGTGGAGACCGCCGTCGGTGTTGTTGTCAGGATCCATGTCGTTTTCGCGGTCAGGGGCATCGTTGTTGCTCTTCTGCACCTGTCCGGTCAGGTTGTTGTTGCCGGAGCCGGTACGTGGCGCGCCGGTCAACCAGGCTGCCTTGACGGTGGTGCGGACAGCAATACGTTTGAGGGAGTTTTGTGGCCGATAGCGTTGGTGGCTGAACCCGGTCAGAAACATCCTTCCGTCCGACCAGCCGTTGGAGTGGATGGAGATGGAGTCGCCATAGATTCCCATCGGGCCATGCAGCAATGGGTCATTGGGGTTTTCCAAGCTGTTGCACCAATCGGAAGGCGGCGGCGTGCCAATGTGGGCATTGCCAGTCTGGGCAAAGCACTCCGACCGGGTTGGGCCGCCGCGAGGAATCCGGCTGTTGAGTGCAGTGTCAGCATCCTGGAGGTCTTCCGTTACCCCAATCGCATTGACATTGCCGTGGAGGTACACCGGACCTTCATTCACCACCGTCAAGCCCGTGAAACCACGCCCTGTGCCGGCCGGACGGTTGACATAGTAACGCGGAATATCCATGGCGTTGGTAATCCGTAGCGCCCGCCGGAAAGCCCGGATGCGGCCGGTCTTGGCGCTATCCACGATGCGCCAGGTACGCATACCAGTGGACGTGGGGGTTAGCGAAGGTGGAAAGACACCAGGTGGGTAGGCAATTCCGGTAAAGGTATCGGTGATGGTACGTGTCCCGTTCTCCTGAGGGGCATAGGTATAGCGGGTAAACTGCGCCACGACGCCATGCCCGGTCCCGGCCGTGTCCGCGTTCGGATTGGCGGAGCCGCCGAAGTATTCGTACCCATCGTTGACCGGCACAGCGCCGTGTGGGGCTTCCCCGGAGCGGGCCGGCTGATTCAGCGTGGGTGTAAAGTTGGGCTGGGTTTCACATTCCACATCGCGCCGGAGGCGTCCGTCGCCCGGTTTGGGGCCGGGGCCATTGGCAACTCTTTCAAAGGGAACCCTGATCCCCCCCTGCTGCGGATCACTGACCATCCCCGGATCGGTTTCACAACTGTTATCCAGAGCATCGAGGACGTTGTTTTCGCCATAGACATCGTTGAAGTCATAGATGCCGTCGTTATTGGAGTCGCCCCGCCGGTCCGAGAAATAGACAATGAAGCCATTGTCGGAGACATCTATCTTCCCGTCCCTACTAAGCTGGCGCGGCTTTCCGGTGGTAAAGCCACCCTCGATATTTCCTGTCAGCGCCGATGTTTCTCTCTCGACAATAGCAAGGAAGTTGTCAAAGTCGCCCCGGAAGAGGCGCTTCAGATTACCAACATTGAGTTCGACAATGTTCATCAATCCCCGCCGCTCATAGGCGATGGGGCTGGGCATGGGCAGCCGATAGACCATATTGGCCAGGATGCGCTGGTCGTCCTCATTAGGCGGTTCGTTTTCGCGAGTAGTACCAGGCAGTTCTTTTTCGCCAGTACCCGGCCAAGCCGGCCAAACACTGCTCACGACCCGATGGGGAGTAGCCGCACCGATATCGGCACTGTAGTAATCCGACGCCGTTGCAATACCCTGGAAGCCGTAGCGCCGGTTGACGTGCCGCCCCTCACGCTGATCATAGACGTTGATGGGGAAGGCCCGGTCCATCTCGATGCGTATGCGTGGGATAAGCGTCGCGTTACTTCTTGGCGGTAACCTCGGATTATCCGGGTTGGGCTCAAAAGCGATGTAAGCATGACCAGGAAAGGCATAGTTGGCATCGCTCAGCCCCAAACGGCGCCCAATCTGGGTTTCGAGGTTGAGGTTCTGGGTGCCAGCAGGGGCACTGCCAGGTAGGGAAGGCACACCATCGAGTGCTGGTGTGGTTGGTCCGATGTTGGTCGTGTCAATCCCTGGCGCATCGGGATAAACCCGTGAAGCCAAGGGATGCTGGAAGATAATCCCGACCGCTTCGCGGACGTTGAAACGGAGATTGTTACCTACCCCTGGTATGTCCACTGGATTAGTCTTACCAAGGAAGGTGTTGAACGGCACCTTGATGCGGAAGCAGTTCTGAAACTCCCCGTTTTCCAGGAAGCGGTCAGAGGGTGGAAAGAGGGTGGCGTTGCTGCCAGGATCGGCCTGGTTGAGCACTGTGTCCAAACCCCCTTCAGGATCAGGCAGTGGCGCGAAGTTGGGGTCCGGGTCATTCTGCGCCGCTTCCCAGAAGATGATCTCAATGGGCATTGAAGTGACCCGCCGGGCAATCCGGTCGAGGTTGTGACCTGCCGGTGGCGTGTGGAGCACCCGCAGGGTTGAAGGCAGCAGCGAGTTGATGTTGCTTTCCGGTGAGTAGCCCATCCGAGCCACACCTTGGCTGCCTGGGTTAGTGACGCCAACCCTACGCGGAATGGCACTCATCTGTTCACCAGCATCATCCGTATCACCATCTCCATAGAACCACTCACCATTTTGATTGTTGGGAATCCGGCGGACGCCGTTCAGGTCCACACGCTGGTCCTCAAATGGATAGTGGGGCGGCTCGATGATGCCGTCACCGTTCCAGTCAAAGGTGAGGTTTTCGCGCGCAATTTCAGGCGTGCCGCGAATCTGGGCCGTGGCAAAGTCGCCAATAGTCGGGATGTTACCCAGTGACGGATCAGTGGAGCGTCCGGGTGTGCCAAGTTCGGCTCCCCGGAGGGTCTGGAGGAAGTTCACCGTGAAGTTTGGCGCCACCCGAAGCAGATGCGGGAAGAGCCGGACCTGCTCGGCGGGTGTCAGCCCCGTCGGGTTGAACAGGCACTTCGCCAGAAGCTGATGGTCAGCCACATTGGCAAAGGGGGTCATTTCCTGGAGATCAATCGTGCCGGTCGGCCCGGTTCCCGGGTAGCCCGTCGGAGGATCGCCTGCGGCAGGCGCATCTGCCGCCGTTGTGTTGAGATTCCGGTTGAAAGTTGGGGTATAGGGACCGTTGATATAAGCATTAGCGGGGCTGGATGGGTAGGTTGCCGGCCCCTGGTTCAGGTAGTCGAGGTCGTTGTCAAGGCGTCCATCGCCCAGACTGTTGGCACCGGCGCCAGGGGCAACCGGATTGCCCAGGATGTCCAGGTCGTCATGCCGCATAGCATAGAAGCCGGGAATGCCGGGCCGGAAGACAAAGCTCCGCAACAGACGCACGAGTTGGCGCTCGACGCGCAGAACGTTCCTCAGGTTTTGGCCGGTCGGGTCACTCGTCCAGAAACTGTTCGGATTGTTCGTCCAGAAGTTCGGCGAGCGCATAATCTGGTTGAAGCTTGTCTTATAGCCAAGGAGATCACCATCCGGTGATACTGTATAGGTTGGGTCATCCCCTTGAGTATTCAAATCCGGCATCAGCATCGCTATCGGGTGAAGCGTTCTATCAGCGACAGGTTCGCCCGATGCCGATAATCGGAGTCGGGCCGCACGAACGCGCACCCGCCGGATGAACCGCTCCTGCCGCTTGTCGCCGCTGCTGTTTTCCCCGTTGAAGATTTCTTCCCGTGGAATCTCGCTCTTCATCGGGTTGGGCATCAGGAACATGTCGTCGGCCGTGTCCCGTTGGCCATCGGGGCCAATGTCATAGGACCCCTTGATATAGCTGCGGTTGTCGAAGTCGTCCGTGAAGCGGAAATACGGCTTGGCAAGCAGGCTCTTGAAACGCGCCGGATAACCGGTGAGGGAGGGGGTGCCGTTGTTGTCCAGCCTCCCCCGCAGGGAGGCCGTCTCGGTGGTGATGACCGGCCGTCTGCGGTCATCCTCCTGCGGCGGGTTAGCATTCGCCATGTTGACGTTGGTCTGCGGTGTGAAGGGCAGCATCGTTCGCTGAAGTGTTAGGATGCTGTTAGGTTCATACCAATAGGTGACGCGCTGGTTGACAAAACCCGCCGGACTACTAATTGCTACAGTCGGCGGCTGCTGGCTGAGTGTCTGCACAAAACGCCCAATGAAACTTGGCGTGCCGGGGTCACTTTCCGAGAGAAATGGCAGGAAGTTGCGGGGTGAGTTGCTCGGGCCCTGAAGACGCAAGATACTGCCGCCATCGTTGAGGGCGTAGACGGCAGCGTATGTTGTTTCTGGTTCAGGTTGTCCAGGCGCTAGGTTGCCGGGTGGCAGATCACGCAGCACCGGAATAGGCCCTGACGTAATTCCCAAATTGAGGATGTGTGGTGTAATGTCAAACCGCGCTGGGCGAACATCTGAACGCCCGCTAACATTGTTGTTCACTAACAGTTCAATCTTGATGTAAGTCCGCTTGCGCCGTGAAGTATCAACGGTGTTGTTGGCTGTGGTCTGAAAATCTGCCTGCTGGTTGACTAAGTTGGTCTGTGGCGGTAGGACTCGTCTCTGAGCAGGGGGCGCTACGACCAGTTGGTCATTCTGATTGTACAGGTGTGGGTCGCCTCCGCTTCCGGCAGGAAGCACGCCAGCCGGCTGATCCGGGTGGTCAGAACCCCCAAGTGGATCAAACTGCACAACGTTAGGATTGTTGTCAACCCAGAACCGCCGGAAGAGCTCTGTATTGGGATTGGACAGCTCTTCAAGGTCGTAAGCGCGGGTGCCGTTGGCGGGGGCGGGAGGGAAGTGGTCGAGATCATCATCCAGCAGGATGCGGATGGTACAGGCGCGCGCCGAAACCTGTCCTTCATAGAAACGGGAGGTGCGGAGCACTTCCCGGTTTTCGTTGGGATTGGACCGCCGGAGGATTTCAATGGCGTTGAAGCCGTTGGCTTGGGTCGGCAACAGCAAGGGAACAATACGTTGGCTGCCTGGGGAGTGACCATTTGTGACTCCCCAAGGTTTACCGACACCGTTGTTGTTCGGACCAGCGCCTCGAGGGGACCCTGAGCCCACAGGCAGGTTGATGTCATTGATGAGCCAGTTGATTGGAGCCAAGCGATATGTAAATGGATCGGTTGATCGTCCTCCTGGTCCATTCGTCGCTGGAAGGCTGGGGGTAATCGGCTCGGTCACACTGTCGGCCAAAGCGTCTGCATTGGTGCCACTCGGCTGTTTATTGATGTTGAGCACTCGTGCTCTCGATACGCCGTTTTCGATCGCATAGTCCCGAAGCTCGCGGTTAGGTGAAACGGCGAGCAAAACTTCACCGGCAACAGTTACCGGACCAAAAAACCAAGCACGATTCCGAGGGCCAAGATAAAGGTGACGATTGACGTGGGTGCGACCGCCGAGATAGAAGCGGGGGCCCGGTGAAACCTCAAGGCAGTCAAAGCCAAAGGCTGCAAACTGGAATGCCGGGATTTGATAAAAGTTGATCTCCCGAATGAGACGTGCTTCCTCATAAGTGTTGTTGTCGCGCGCCATGGCCCCAAGTACGAGTTGCCGACGAATTGCCCTCATGCCGTTGAATGGTGGGTCGTTAACCGTTACTGTCTCCGTGCCGATTTCCCCGGGTGGAACGAATGGAACATCCGCCACAAAGCTGTAGAGTCCGTTGCCTGCGCTTGAGACAAAGGGCGGGAGATTGCTGGTCACTCCATAGGGTCCTTGTAAGTCTTCAAGCGTGAGGTTAGGCGACCGGGAAAGAATGCGGTTGACGTTTGCCGTAATGGTTTCTAGGTATGCAAGGGCAGCGTTAAAGGTTCGGGTTTTCTGATATTCGGCTGCCGTTTGACGCGCCTCAGTCGTTATAAGCGTTGCCGAAACCGACGTAAAGACCAACAGTACACCCAGCAAAACAAGGGCGATAGCCAAAGCAACGCCGCGCTCTTGGGAACGAAGGTTACGATGTAACATTTGGGCAAAATAGGGTCTCATGGCAGTTTTCAACCTCGTACTTAGGTCCTCGAGATATGTTGTTTACGAGCCTTGATGATGTTTCTTGACGACTGTCACCTAAAGCCAGCAAGATTGCGCAAACCGATAGTTGTGCGTTCGCTGACATGGAAGTAACCACGGTTGAATGGGTGAGGAATCGGATTAGGAGGTGCTGCATCCGCCCTGATAAGGGCGCGTTCCCTTTCTCCTGTTCGACCGTACACAGTCACTTCCACCATACGTACTTGGGCCTTGGTCGTCAGAGGAGAACGTGGAGTTCTTGGGACAGCACCAGGCGGTGCGCCAGGTGGCGGGTCGATTGGCCCGCCAATGTCGTCTGTAGTAAACATAATGCCCTGAACGGGCTCGTTATTGCGCACCAGGCCTTCATCCACAAGGGTGAATCGCAAGCGTAGGTTTTCAATGTCGAAGGCAAGTGGAAATAACAAGCCTCCCTGCCGGCAGTACAGTACAGGGGAGCTATCGCCTCCTTCCCAGCCAACAAAGTAGTGCGACAACCGCATGCGTGTGAGAGTGACCCGTCTGTTGTTTTGAATGATACCTCGCCAATCGGCGGGATTGATGCCGGCCTCGTCGTTACCTGCCAGTATGATCCTATTACCATCGATACGTGTGACCAGACCAAGAACGCTGAGTACTGTGATTACTGGTCGATTGGCCGGACCCGTGACGTATTCGTAAGTCAACAGGAGAGTATCCAAGTAGGGCCGCAACCGTGGAGCTAAAAGTCTGTCGTCTGGGTTGACAAATGCTGGGGTAGCTCGATTGGGCGCAACTGAGCTTGGCTGAAGATTATACGGCGTTCCTGCTGGGAAATCTGGATTAGTTGAGGTAGCTATTTCTGGGACAAGTACAAGGTTACTACCCTCTAGCTGAGCTCGAGCAACGTGAGTAGCCTCAACCTGAAAGATTTGCCGCTGCACGATCTCTTGGTTTGGGTTAGCTGGGTCGGGCACTCTGACTCGCAGGGCAATTGGAATGGGATCAGGCTGTAATGTGATAAGTTGGTGGCTACCTGTGTCATACACTGTGGCGACTTCGGTGCGGTCACAAGCTCCTGGGTAAAGCCGCAGGTTGGGATAGCGGTTTGCGGCTGAGGTTCCTGCCAAGTCAGCATAGCCCTGATTGGCAAGAGGGGCAGTTGAAGGATCATCAAAAGTACCTGGCGGACTAGCGTCATGTGTGGCGGCTGTCCAAGCCTGAATCGGCGACAGGATGTCACAGGTTACGCTGCTGAGCCTTGTCCCGTCACTCAGTATAGGATGAATATTGCCGACCCGGTTGGGGGCGTCTGAACCTAAACCCACAGGGAAGCCCCGTGTCTGTAGAAATCCTCCACGCACATAAACTGCAGGCTCGCCGCCCAAGCGTGGGTTGGGGTCCTGATTAATAAAGTGTGGTAATCTGCCAACATTGTCCAAATCATTTTTGATGATGTTGAGTGCCGCCCGGACATTGTTGTTGGCTTCAACCAACGCAGAGTTATTGCGGGTGGTTTGGAGTGCCAGCGACAGCGTACCCATTACGGCTGCCATAACAATTGTCAAAACAGCTGCTACGATAAGGAGTTCGACAAGTGAAAAGCCTCTTTGGGTTCCCTGTACTTGGCGTTGTGACCGGCGAGAGGCAGTCCGTCGGCGCTGGCCGTAGAGCAGTCGCACTACACCCACCTCGAACGGCATGCTTGGCTGTAACTGCCGCTTAGTCTGGCTGACAGATGACTTTTCACGTATCCATAAGGCAGTCATATACATGGCTTTCGCGTAACTTCTCAAAAAAGTTGTGAATGTGGGAAAACAACCTTCTATGCAAGTTGTTTACTCCTGTACTTGGCGGTTGCCACTTACCCAAATACTACTCCCGGCGTTGTTCCTTGCACTCTTCCACATCAGTACTCGTCCTGTTGGCCCAAAGATGGTGATAGCACGAGCTTGGGCACTGCGGGTGCTAGGCACTCCTCTACTGCAGCTCAAAAAGATAACGCCATTGAAGGGAGTGTTTAGAAAATTGGAAGTTGGGTCACTGGAAGTTGGATCAGTTGGGCCAGTAGAACTTCTTTCTGCACTACCAACGATGGATCCGTCGCCTTTGAATGTCAGGATGGCGCTTGGGCCACTCATGCCAATATCTACCCCACGTCCTTGAAGGAATGAGAAGCTTCTGGTGGCAAAATTCAGTTCAGGCAGCTTCAGTATGGTTCGCGGAGGAACCCAAGCGCCAGGAGGCGGGCTACCTTCGAATCCAAGCAGCTCGAACCGGTAGTCAGGTGGCAGGCTGGCGCGGCGAACTACTTGTGCCGTGGTGGTGGTTTGGGTGTCTGGCATCACGTTGCGTGCGTCATTCTCGTAGCGGATGATGACGTAGCCATCAGAACTTGCATCGGACCGACGGAAAAGAATCATCTGATACGTGGTACGCTGTCCTATGGCCATCGCACGGGTTTCCCGAATGGCTGCAATGACCTCACTTGCGGCTGTGTCCGCAGCAACAAGTTTTCGGTAGGAGATAACAAAGATGCCGAAAATCGCAGTCAAAATACCTATGAGAGATATGACGACAAGGAGTTCAACGAGCGAGAACCCACGCTCTGGCCGACCGAACTGCTGACCGTTGCGCTGCATGGTAAAACCTCGAAGCTATGACTTAATTCTCACCTCATAGGGAAACAAACGGTGTGCCACAGCTTGCACACCGGTGCAAAATGTAGGTAATAGCAAGCAGGACAAGCACTTGCCGGTTGAAAGCAGATGCCGGGGCGAAAGCCAGCAGAGAATAAAGGAGCGAAGAATGTTACGAAAGGTAACAGGTCCTTAGACAAGCACCGACCGTCGCCGGGCAGCAATACGACGGTAGAGTACAAACAGAGCGGCGATAGCCACGCCACGGATGCCAAACCAAGTCATCGTAGGCAGTTCCCAGTGTTTGGCAAGCGCACCAAGAGCAGCTACAACCGTGCCCCCAACTACAACAACTAGAAAAACAGCCCGGGCAATGTTGAAAACCAGCACCAGAAATGGCACCGGTCGGTAGGGGTACAGGTAATCGGTCAGTAACAAACAGGCTGGAAGGGCAATCATGGCCGCAATGGCAGCACTGTTGATCCACCAAGAAATGCCGGCAATCCAAGTCTTGTCCCAGCGAAGAGCCAAGGGATCGGAAGGATAAACCCCAAAAGCGATGAGTCCGGCCAGAACACCTATGAGGGTTAGCAGAACATCCAAAGTCATGCCAAGACCGGAGCCAAAAACAGCCCCAGGAGTAGCTGGCAAGGAAGCCGTTGCCGGCGGAGGAGAAGAAGCTAACCCGCTAGATGGTTGCAGCTTGCCCGTGTGCATCACAGAAGCCCTAGTCATTGGGGAAAGGCTTTCTGCTATCGGAGTAATCGGTGGGTGTGAACCGGCAGCCGAAGCTGTCGCCAGGACCGCTGTTTTGTGGGTCAGACGGATTTCCAAGCTTTGGTCACTGTTGCCGATGACAACTGTCCGTGCCTGATCGTTCCAACCTGGCGAAGTAAACCGAAGGCGGTATTCCCCTGGTGGAAGCCGTAGCTCAAATCTTCCCTGCGTATCTGTTTTACCGCGAAAATCGCCGTCCACTTCCACATTGCAATTCCCTGGAAAGGTGGTAATGAGGAGCCGTGGAGAAGCCAGCAGCTTGGCGGCAGTACCTGCTGCTGAAGATGTGGGCTCAATGGCGGCTTCAAGCTCGGCAAGCAGCTCACGAACACTTGATTGGCGGTGAGCGGGGTTCTTGGCCAGGGCGCGTAAAACCACCGCTTCTAGCTCTGGAGAAACAGCTGGGTTACGGGCCCGTAGGCTTGGCGGCGCTTGGGTCAAGTGACCGGAAACGATAGCCGCGAAGGAATCTCCCCGAAACGGCACGTCTTTGGTCAGCATCTGGTAGAGGATAACCCCCAGACTGTAGATGTCTGAACGGGCATCCACCGGCTTAGAAGAGCACTGTTCGGGAGACATGTAAAAGGGCGTCCCCATGATGCCAGTCTTCAGGTCGGCATGGTCATCTCCCAAAATTTCGTCGTTGAGAATTTTGGCCAGCCCAAAATCGAGTACCTTGACGGTCATTTCCGAGGTTTTGGCAGGTGGTGCTGGCTCATCGGTCAAAATCAACCCCAAATCTTCTAAGTTGTTTCCACCCTTCGGCTCACAGACCATGATGTTGGCTGGCTTGAGATCACGATGAACCAACTTCAGGTCATGCGCGGCTGCAATGCCTGCAATTGCCTGCCTGAAGATTTCAAGGACGCGCTTTGGGGGTATCGGTGCTTCACGGGCGATGATTTCGTTGAGCGGCCGCCCCTCGACATATTCCATCACAATATAGCGCGTCCCATCGGGAGTAATGCCGAAGTCGAGGGTGCGCACGACATTGGGATGATCAATTGCGCTCGCAGCACGTGCCTCACGTTGAAACCGATTGACTGCCGTGGCATCTGTAGCGGCATACTCTTGGAGGAGCGTCTTAACTGCCACCGTTCGTCCAAGGTGGATATGTTTGGCGCGATAAACTGCTCCCATGCCACCCCGCCCAAGGCACTTCTCAAGCTGGTACTTATTGTCAAGCAGCCGGCTGCCTCGTAGGGATTGGACAAGCGGTGCCCCATCGTGGGGGCAAGTAGCAAGGTCATCCTCAAAGCAGTGTTTGCACTTCGGACACTCTTTCATGGTCAACCCAAGCGGCAGCCTGCAACGGTTTGTTGACACTGCGACAGGGTCGCAAATGCCGGGCGCAGCCTAGAAAGTTGGTTCAGTTCTTATATGTAGCATACCTTGCGTACAAAACGTCCAGTCAAATAGTGCAAGTTTATGGCAGGGGCAACATCTGCCGCTCGCAGGGTGTTCCAATGCGCACTCTGCCATCGGGAAAGGTTGCGACTGGCCCGTACATAAACAACCACTCATCGTAGGTAACATCTTTCCCGAAAAGCGTTGTGAAAGCGGGCTTAGGCGTTCGCCCGGCAACCCCGACAATCGGCCTTCGGTCTGCAAAATCGTCATCATCTCCGTCGCCGTCTTGCGGTAGTGGTCCAGAAAAGGCGCCACCTGCGGGATTGAAGTCGCCGCCAAAACCACCCTGCGGGAGAACACTGGCGGTCAGCGCCACATAGTTAGCAGGTACCGGTTGCCCTGTAAAAGATGACCACCGTTCGAGGTAACGCCTAATAAGCGGATCGCCAATGCGCACCACACGCCATTCAGTACCGGTAAATGGATCGCGCAAAGCAGATGGTCGCAGCAAGCGCAAACGCTGTCCATTGATGTTGACCTCTTTGGTCAAGTCACTCAGCGTAAGTGGGAGTGGGGCGCCAGGGTTGAGCGGGGCAATTCGTCCAGCATTGTTGTAGCGGGCAATCGCTTTGGCAACAGCGCAGCCGCGAACGATGAATTCCGCCTCTCGCTCGCGTTGGCGTTCAATTTGGCTGGTATCAGTAGTCATCGTCAGCAAAATGCTCATAGCTGCTAGGGCGAAAATGAGAAACAGCAGCATGTAGCCCCTCTCCTGATGGCGATGCCGAGGGTGACTGAACTGATTGAAAGGACGGTGGAGTGTTCTAGCTGGACTGGCTGAAACCATTGCTATGCCTAGTTTTACGGCTGCTGGGCAGGTGGGCGCCGGCGACTGAACGGCCGCACGGCAGGCTCGCTGCCATCCGTTGGTTTGACAGTATTCGAGTTGCCTATGGTAACCGGTATTCCTCCCTGACCTTGCTGAGGCTTGGTAATCGGTTTGACAGGTAGGCTTGGCTGTAGTTGTCCCAGTTGTGCTTGAGCAGGTTGCCCCGTACCGTCATATTCAACTGGTGGTTGTCCCCCATAAGGTACTTGGTACTTTTGTGGAGCTTGGTAGCTTGAAGGAGAGGAAATTTGTGGGTATCCACCACCAATGGGTGGGGCGGTTGCGCTCCCCGTCGGAGGCGGTCCGCTTGACAGGGGTATGGTGTGGCTTACACCGGGAAGCTGAGTGTCCTCAACAACAACCTGCTCCCGAGTGATGGCTTTGACGCGAAACCGTCCAATAGGATCGTTAGGCCGAACCGTTTGGTACTCGGTGGCAGTAGCCAGAACCGCCCTTGGATTTTGTCCTCCAGCATCCGTGACCATGCCAATGTAACGATACTCGTCGTTTGGGTTTGGGGGAGCTTCTATTGTCAATGTCAGGTCGTTTGAGTACCACTTTCCCTCCTGCCCAGGAACAACAATGCGCACGGCAGCATTCCGGGGTTGGGCTGTCAGGTCAGGCGTGAGCCGAACTTGCAACTGATGGTCTGCCTTACGTTCAGCAACCAGTGCATTTCCGTCTATGACAACACGCGCGCCTTCCGGCAAAGGCTGGGCCTGTACGATCAGTTCATACGTCATCGTAGAGCGAGCATACACACTCGGCGGATAAACCGACTGAAGGGTAATTGGAGGTGGCGGCGGCGGCGGAACAGGCTTCGGCGGTGGTGGTGGGAGGTACTCAAAGATGTTTCGCGGGGCGTCTGGCACGGCTGGGGGAGTGACCGGCGCAAGTGTGGCCCGAGCCATTCTTACCAAAGTCCCCTCGACAACAACCGGTGATGGCGAGGGTGGTCTGCCTGGTGTTGTCCGTTCCAAGTCTGTAGCCCGAATTAAGCCTGGGCGGAGCGGCGCCATCTTGGCTGCATCTGTCTTGCTAGGAGCGAGCCAGACATACACAAGGGCGGATAGAGAACCTACGAACAAAAGACCAACAGCTACGGCTTTTTGCGTTTGATTCATGGGAAGGTCTGCGCAATAAAAATACTTGGAACTATCCGTGACACTCCTTTGTCAGGGAAGGGTTTACATCCAAGCTGTGAAGTCAGGGCGATGCTCTCAAGTAAGACTTCCGGCAACACGGGTTCTGCTTTCCTTGACAATATCACACCCTGCCTTAGGTGTTGCTCCAAAAACCACCAGGGTAGCCAAGCTAGCACCCAATACCTTTCTGCGGTTTGCTACGAGGAGTTGCTAGAAGGGCAACATGAAAGTAGCCACCGTTTCCTACCCTTGCCAAGACGGATAGGACAAGCGTTATGCTTGTACTACTGGCTCCTTACTGGGGGTGAAGCCGTTGGTTGAAGTCAGGGGGATGTATCCACCGGCTTGCTCAAAGGAATGCTGGAGTCACTTCGGAAATAAGCTGTCAGGGAAAGCGTCACCGTTAGTTCACCAGAAGTAGCCGGTGTCTGTTCTATGTTGAAAGCAGGCGATTTGGAACTTGCCTGAGATTCATTGCTTCCGGGTGTAAAACTCAACAGTTGGATCAGAAGAAACTGGCGGCTTTGCTCTAGTGCCTGGATAAAGCGGCGAAGGTTACGATAGCTGCCGGTCAAGCCAAATTTGACATCAAAGGCCGGGTAACTCTGGAGGGGTTGTGCCCGTTCCTTCCCAGAAGAAGGGCTGCCTCCAGAAAGGAGGTTGCTCGGCAGGTTTTTTTCCTGCCCTCTCATTGTAAACGTAACCGTGTCCGTCAACTTGACTTCGTACTTCCGCGCTAGAGCATTGATTTCATCAATCAGAGCCAGTTGTCCTGGACGGGCATCCCGCAATAGCTCGCGCTCAAAGCGCTGCCAGTTTTCCATAGCGCTTTGAAACGCGGCTACTTCCTGCTCAAGTCGTTGGCGCTCAAGCCGTAGGTTTTCAGTTTGGCGACGGATGTTACTGGTTTCCCGGACAATACTGTTGAGTCGTCGGTTGAGTGGTACCAGAAGCGTCTGGTAAGCCATAAGCACACCGCTCAGACACAGAAACCAGAGGGCGATTCCCAACCATTCTGTCCAGCGCAGGTATCTCTGGCGCGCCACTGTGCCGCGCCATCTTCGCCAGCCGATCCAACGTTGCCAGAACCGGTTCATTGCCTGACCTCTCTAGGAGACAGCCCCGCAGCCAGCTGCGCATCACCTAGGCGATAGCGACCACGTAAGGTAAACTCGACTTCCTGTTTACTGCTACTTGCCTGATGATCAGAAGGAGTGGCCTGAGTGTTGGGGTCAAAGTAGAAGATACCTCGTTCATCACAGGCCCGAATAAAGGCTGTAACTGCTTCGGGTTTTGGTGCCCGGACGGTGAGAGTAAACGGCACGTCCTGGGCAACCGGCAAAGGGGTGTCCAAGTCATTGCCCTGGGGGGCTTTCCCCGTTGCCTGTGAAGTCACAGCCGGATTGGGCTCTTCCTGCCCAAAAGCAATCTGCACGATGCGGATATCAGCCGGAAGCTGTTGTTCTATCTGAAGCAAGAAGCGCGACCAAGAAAGCTGGCGACGCTCGAGCAAATACAGTGCCTCTCGCATGGCGCGTACCTGCTCCGGGGTTGGCTGAAGCCCGGCAGTGGTGATTTGCCCTCGCAATTTGGCAAGCCTGGCTTGTTCCCCTTCCAGAGCAGTTTGTGAGGCCTTTTGGAATTCCACGTAGCGGTGCTCGTTGCTCAGCAACTGAGCGTAGTATTGCATCAGTAGGGCAGTGGAAATGGTCAAAAGCCCAAATGCCACCGCTAGCCCTAGCCAGAAGAGCCGTCGGTTGCGAAACGGCGCAGCAGAAAGATTGAGGTGATATACGTCGTAGGCAGTCATGACTTTACCTAGCAGAGAGGACCTGCAACCCAGCGCACTCGTCAAGTAAATTCCCAAAAGCTTGAACGGACATCTACTCCGGTGGTTCCTTTTCAATAACCCGGCTTAGTGTGGATAAACGGTAAAGAAGCCTTTAGTTACCTGTTACAGGGCGTGTCAAGGTCTTCCAAAGCCTGGATGAAAAGAAGGTTGGACATCTAGGCAGGCAATTGCCTATGATGCAGGCTAAAGCATAGCGAGTTGTTCCATGGAAAGGCCTTTGAAAGTTTATTCTACCAAGTGGTGCACGGACTGCATGTTGGTCAAGCAGTTTCTCAAACAGCGAAAGATTGCCTTTGAGGACATTTTGCTTGAGACCAATCCGGGCGCCAAATCGTACATCATCGAGCGGCTGGGGCGTGCTGCTAAAGTACCTGTCATCGAGATTGGCACGCGGATATTTTCGCTCAATCCTTTCGATCCGAACCGACTCATAGCCGAGCTGGCTGTCGAGCCACCTCTGAACCAAGGATCAGGAGAGTGAACCGGCAGGTTTTGATTCCTGATCATCTAGAACAACCGGTTGTGGCTGTTCGATAGTGAAGCGTTCTACCTCTGCTGCAGGGTGGGCTTCACGGCAGGGCAAAGGGGGTGGTAACGGCACAGAGGGTGGCGTTGGGTGGCTACTCCGACCCTGTCTAGTGGTTTGGACCAGGTTTCGTCCACGCCGTTTGGCGGTATACATAGCTTGGTCGGCATGTTCAATCAGGGTATTGATGTCGGTGGCATCTTCCGGGTAGCTGGCCACACCGATGCTGATTGTAAGACGAAGCTTGTAGTGCGGGTTGCTGAGAGAAGCCGTGAAAGGGGTGCGCTCAATGGCCTGCCGAATTCGCTCGGCAGCTTCCTGTGCCCGGTTGCGATCGGTTTCAGGGAGCAAGGCGATGTATTCTTCTCCGCCGTAGCGTCCGGCAATGTCGGAGTCCCGGAGCGTTTCCCGAATAACTGCAGCAACCTCATGCAGGACCTGGCTTCCGACAAGGTGGCCGTAGGTATCATTGACCCGCTTGAAGTGGTCAATGTCCATCATCAGTAGTCCAAAAGGATGGCCATAGCGATTGGAGCGGGCCATTTCGCGTTTCATCTCGAGAATGAAGCTTTTGCGGCTCAGCAACCCGGTCAGGTCATCATGGGTGATCAATTCTGTGATGCGGCGGTGGAATTCTTCGTCAATATCATCCAGAAAAGTAAACTTGAGGATGTGGCGGCCAATGGAGAACTTGTCTCCATCCTGCAGAAGAACAGGCTGGCCCGGCACCAACGGAATCCCGTTGAGCTGTGTGCCGTTAGTGCTACACAGGTCGGTTAGCCAGTACTGAAAGTGACCGGTTGGGGTTTCGTAGCGCTCTATCTTTGCGTGAAGCCGTGATGCCTCATCGTCATTTTCAAGCCGTAGTTCAGCATCCGCGCCCCGTCCAATGCGGGTGACTGCGCGCTCGAGGCGAAATGAACTGCCCAAGTAGTCGCCCCGCATGTGGACAAGCGCCGGCCACACTTGCCGCGGACGCGGAAGCGGAGGGGGCTGCAACTTTTGCGTCTGGTTGAGGCTGTTCATGGGTGCAGAATAACCCCAAGCTTAGATGTTCATCAAGCACGACAACTGTAGAGAAACACGTTTATAGTCTTCCATGCTGTTTGAACAAGTCGTCCACCGAGTTGTTTTGCCTAATGGATGCCGCGCCTTGTTGGCTGAGCAGCCAGCGTTGCCGGTCGTCGCAATGTACGCTGTCGTGGGATACGGAGCCCGGTACGAGTCAGATACTCAGGCCGGCTTGGCGTCCCTCCTTGGCGATATGCTCGATGAGGGAACAGCCCAGCGTACAGCGCAAGACATTGCACTGGCTATTGAAGCTACCGGGGCGCGTCTGAGTACGTTTGGCGGATACGCCCGCAGCGGGTTGAGCCTGACAGCACTACGAGATGATTTTTCAGAACTGCTTGTCTTGGCGGCTGACCTGCTACGTCACAGCCAGTTTCCCGAAGACCGCTTTGCACTGTGCCGAGCACGGCGGCTGGCACAACTTCAGTCCCGAGCTGATGACGCACGCACAGTCGCTTCTGATGCTTTTGATGCCCTTGTGTATCCGGGACACCCTGCCGGACGACCGATTGTCGGCTATGAAGCAACCGTTTCCCAACTGACAGTCGACGATCTTCGTGCCGCTTATGCCCGGTTTTTCGTCCCTAACAACTTGTTGCTGGCTATTGTTGGTGACCTGTCCATTGCCGAGATGGAGCGCCGATTGGTAGAGGCCTTTGCCGACTGGGAACCGGCGCCGGATTTCTCGCTTCCGAACATTCCCCCCGTCTACCGCCAGAGCGAACCACAAGAGCAGGTACTCGTACGTCCTGACAAAGAGCAAGTTCACATCCTGCTCGGTCATCTGGGGATTCCACGAACGCACCCGGACTACCACGCCTTGCGGGTGATGGATGTTATTCTGGGGGATAGCCCTGGCATGACGGCGCGGATTCCGCGTCTTTTACGGGATGAGCTAGGCCTGGCCTACACAACTTACGCCAATATCACGGCAACAGCCGGTATTGATCCGGGACGCTTTGTGGCCTACATCGGTACTTCACCCGAGCACCAGGCCAAATCCATCTCCGCCATTCGGACAGAGATTGAGCGCATGCGGCAGGACATGGTGACACCTGAGGAACTAGCCGCAGCCAAGGCTTATCTTACGGGCAGCTTTGTCTTTAATTTTGAAACCAATGCCCAACGAGCGCTGTTTTTGATTGAGACCGAAATTTACGGGTTGGGGGACGATTACGCACAGCGTTATCCTGAGCTGATCAACGCCGTCACGGCAGAAGATGTGCTGCGGGTTAGTCAAACTCACCTCGATCCATCTGCACTCACAACAGTGATTGCCGGACCAGTCAGTGCAGACACCAAGTGAGGCCCAACGCCTGGGTTCATGTTTTATTGTGGAGGCTCTGGCCATTCCATGCGACGGTATTCCCCTTCAAGAAGGCTGCTTGAAAGTATCTTTGTCAGTGTTGCGCTGCTTGCTGCCTGTAAGGCCTCGCCCAGCACCATTGTGTCACCGTCAGCGGAATCGGCGACAGAATCCGTTCGTCCTCCGGGGACGGCAACTACTCGCAAAGCAGTAACACCCTTTGATGCTGAGCGCGCCTTCAAACACATTGAAAAACAGGTGGCTTACGGCCCCCGCCCGGCGGGTTCAGCTGCACTGGGACGGTTGCGTGCCTGGCTCATTGAGGAACTAAAAAGCTACGGCTTGACGGTGACCACGCAACCCTTTGTCGCTAAGACTCCATCAAGGAAATTTCCCACCCTGCGCATGGAGAATGTCATAGCAGAACTACCCGGCAAAATTTCGGAGGTCATCATCATCGCCAGCCACTACGACACTAAGTACATGGAAGACGAAGTGTTCGTCGGGGCGAATGACGCTGGCTCAAGTACGGCCGTCGTTCTGGAGCTGGCGCGGGTATTGGCAACTATGTCGCCAGAAGAACGTGGCTTTCCTCACACGATACAGTTTGTGTTCTTCGATGGTGAAGAAGCTATTGTCGAGTGGCAGGGTGATGACAACACTTACGGCTCCCGGTACTTTGTGGAGCGTCTTCAGGCAACCGGTCAGGCAAAGCGGGTCAAAGCTATGATTTTGCTTGACATGGTGGGAGATGCTGACTTGTCCATCCCCAAGGAGTATCAGTCCTCAGCTTGGCTGGCAGACATCCTCCACGACACTGCACACGAACTTGGCTATGGCGCTCACTTTCCTAGAACAACCCATGTGATCGCTGATGACCACATTCCGTTTCTCAAGGCTGGGATTCCGGCCGTGGACCTGATTGACTTCACCTACGGTACGGATGAGGTCAACTTTGGGCCCGGCGGCCCTGAAAACGCCTACTGGCACACGGCGCGGGATACCTTAGACAAGCTCAGCCCACGCAGCCTGAAGATCGTGGGTGACACCGTATTGCAGGCGCTGCCCAAAATTGCCAATGCTGCCCGGTAGAGAAAAAACCGGTTGTTAGCTTGAGCGCAGGTTACACATGTGAGGACAGCGTGGCAGCCCTAAGCAATGGAAAAGCCTGGGAAGGTTTCCCTTGTAACTAGGTTGCTTTGCCAGGGTGGGCCGATCCGCAAAAAGTTAGCTCCCAAGTAACCTTCCTCGGTTTACCCTAGTACGTTTCCAACTCACGGGCCTACACAAGGGTAAAAACTGGTTGGCTAGGGAGCTTGTAAGGTTTCAAGCAATTCCTGGCCACTGACAAGTGCAGCTAGAGAATGATTCGATTTGACTCAGACGGCTGTCAGCTTCACTCCATCCGGCGCTTGCGCATGTTGGAGCGTTGTCGTTTGCGAGCAAGCTCAGATTTGAGCCGCCGTCTTTCTCCGGGTGGGATGTAAAACCGGTGCCGCTTGACGTCGGCAATAATCCCTTCTCGCTGCACAAGCCGCTTGAAGCGCCGCAGCGCGCTGTCAATGGATTCATTCGGTGCGACTTCGACAATTGCCATACGTGCGATTCACCACCTTGCTGCTTCATAGTGTTTTCTATTACAGCAAGACATGGTGGTTGAGTCGGAAAACACCTGTCAAGGTATTCTGGCGTCAGCCACGGGCAAGAAGGCGGCAGCGGAGGTCGGTTCGGTGGCGCGCAGCGCTGTGTCGTCCCTGGGACGAATGTACTCAGTGATGTGCGCGAAGTCGGCTCCGGTTCACCCCCAAGTCACCAGGGGGGCTGGTCATAGCTTTTACTCTCTGAACTGCCACCCGCGAGTGTTTTTCTCAGTTTCGTCACAGGGAAGCACGGGGAGAACCGTGCACTGAGGTGTTTGGACAGAGAAAAAGGCTAGGCAGGTATCCGACACCACCTGGCCTTGCAATGTTCTGACAGGAGATGATTTAGCGCCCTTGAGCGGCAACTTCAATCCCCGTTTTGGAAAGAGCCTGAATTATATCCTGGAGGGTCGCTTCCTGGAGAGCTACCGTCACATGCACTTGAGCGTTACCTGAGTTTATGCGAAGCGGCAAACCGCTTACGAAGGACAGCCAGCTTACCACCTCGTCAGCAGGCATATTGAATTTCACACTAATCTTTTCACCTGCCAGGAGTGTACTGCGCAAGCCCTGAAGTGCACGGAAGTCTATGCCGTCAATTTGCACTGTTCCTCTTTTGGACAACTCTTCAAAGACCTCCCACACAGGAGCCCGTTTGAAATCAAAGCTGAAGAGGTCATCAGGTTCGGATGCCGTAAATACGATTTCTCTGCCGCTGATGCGCGTGAGTTCAGAGGAAAGCTGTTCGCTGTCGAAGTTGGTTACTCGGAATGTAACTTCTTCCGCTGCTCCTTTTCTTCCTGTTATAGAAGCTGCGGAGCAGTTGCCTGAAGAGCAGTTGGCGTAACAGCTGCCCGAACACGATATAACCGCCGAGCAACCGCCAGACGCACAACTGCAAGTATCTGCGAGAGCGACCGGCATCGGGCTGACGAAAAACAGCAAGGACAGTGATGTGGCAGCAAGCGTTTTCTTCATGGTCTCACCCCCTTTGAGGATATTGTGGCAAGGCTCTACTTTTGTGTAGGCAACAGCCAATGTAGCAAGATCGAAAAAAAAAACATCAACCGGAATCTCTGTCCTTTGGGCATTAGATGGGCATTAGATAAGTGGAGCACGCAATGCTTGGGCCCGGCTGTGGTGGAGCTGCTGCGAGCGGGACGATCCCCGCAACTTCAACGGCGATTCACAGGCAGGTTCTTTTCGGGTCAGGCACGTGACACGTTCAAAGCGAGGTTGGCATGGTTGTTGCGGTAGTTTCTACCACCTCATGCTTTGACGCTTCGAGCGGGGAAACATATCCCGAAGCCTATATGGGTTGGCGTTGTTGCCGTGCCGGACTTGCTAGAACGCCTGGTCGGGCGGCGCCGGCTGTAACTCTCCTTGCTGCTTTGCTCTAATGGTCCTGTTACCGCCCAAGCCACCGGTGACATAGCCCTCCAACTGGCCGCTGAATTGCATCTCTTGTTATCGCGAATTTCAGAAACTGTGGCATAGAGGAATGAACACCTCCTGAGGACCAAGCTCAGCAGCCACCGAGTGAACGAGAAGCTCCGAAGTTTTGACAGCAATAAGGCAGCTAGAGCCAGGGCGAAGTGGCATCCGTCGTCTCTGCGATTTGCGGGGGCTTCCGGTCCCAACAATCAATTCAATGCCATCCGATCCACGCAGGCTGGAATGTTGCCGCTTGCGCACGGCTTCGACTTGAGCCACCGTTTTCTCCGGGCAGGATGAAGAACCGATGCTGCTTGACATCGGCAATGATGCCTTCGCGCTGCACCATCCGCTTGAAGTGCCGCAGTGCGCTGTCAATGGATTCGTTCGGTGCAACTTCGGCGATTGCCATGCATTGTGTCTACCACCTTGGCGGTACTCTCGGCCAAACCTATCAGTGGTGGCTTACCAGAAAAACATTTGTCAAGGTATCATAAGTGAAAAGACCAGCTTTTGTGGGAGGCAACCGGCCAGAATGCCGGTGTATTGCTGAAGAAGGCACGTTGAATGAAACCTTTTTATCAGATAGGCGTCTATTTGTTTGGCGAAGCCACCTGACTTACCAGTTCTAGAAGCTGCGGGGACGTGGATATTCGCCTTCAAGTCCATCTTTACCGATGGGCAGGCTTTTGCGTAAGGTGAAGAGATCAAACCAGCTTTGTGGTTGTGCCAAAGGTCACACAGGGGTTTTGGCCCAAGCAACCGTTGCCTGGCGTCTGAAGCTACAGATTTTTCACGATTTCCATCAAACAGAAACTCTCAACGCTGCATCTGCATGAAGGCGGCAAGAGAAGGTAGGAAAAAAGTAGGGGAAAAACCCTGTGCAGGTTTGTCTTGAATGAAGAGAATTGAGGAGCTGTCCGGCGGGCAAGGATGAAAGGCCGCTGGACTTGGGAGCCCAGCTTAGCCAGCATGGCTTTCAACCTGTCGGGAGGGTGAAAACCGTGAACGACTTCAATCGTATCCCTGAACCAACCAATACTGCTGAGACAACAGGCGCAGCTCCGCACGTCTCCGAGTCCACGTGGATTCCGACATTTGCTGGACTGTCCAGCAAACCACTGCTGGCGCGTCTATGGGAGAACCTGAAAGACACAGTTCGGGATTTCGTCCGCCACCCGGCGCGGTTTTTCTGGCATAAGCCCGCCCCGGATGAGCAGGGGATGTTTTCGTCAGGGCTGTATTTTGAGCCGACTTCGCGGAGTTTGTTCTCCAAGCTGGGTGAGTTTGTGCGCCAGCCGCGTGCTTTTCTGAGTCGCACACCCTCCACACCGGTTGCTGATGCCCCCAACCTCACCCAGATTGACATGCCGCCAATATGGGGACGAATTGCGCGCGAAGTTTCCGAGCTGGGCCAGCAGGTAAGGGCGAATCCCGCTGGCTACGCGCGCGCGCAGTTTACTCTGACCCGTATGGAACGGCAGCGCGCCCTACTTTTTGGGCTGTGCTTCCTGTTTGCCTTCTTCATCATGTCTGGGTTGATTGGTGCGCTGTTGATTTGGTCGCCGCCACTAATCGCCGAGCAGCCGCCGGAAGAAGAAAAGGAGGAAATGCAGCTCATTTCAATGGTGGAGTTGCCGCCCCTGCCACCACCGCCTCCGCCAGATAACCGTCCCAGCGGCGGTGGCGCTGGCTTTGGCCTCAAAACGCCAGGGAAGGGGGGCGGTGGCGGTGGCAAAACCGATCCAGAACCGGCCATGAAGGGACGGTTGCCGGAACCAACCCTCCGGCCTGATCAGCAGATTGTTGATCCAACAACGAAACCGCGCATTGAGGAACCCTCCCTGCCGGTGGCTCCGAAAATCATTGCTGATCCAAAATCTGTACCGCCGCCGGACCTGAAAGTTCCGATTGGCGATCCCAACAGCAGCAACACAACGAAGCCTTCCGATGGCACAGGCAAACAAAATGCCGGTATCGGTAACGGCGGCGACGGACGGAGCGTTGGCAGCGGGACTGGCCCTGGTGGCGGGCCCGGAAGCGGTGGCGGCGTTGGTGGCGGTGTTGCCGGCGGCCCGGCCGGGCGCGGCCTTGGTGACGGTGAAGGAACAGGCGTTATTACACAGCGTCCAAAGCTTATCTACGCCGTCAAGCCAAAGTACACTGAAGAAGCGCGGGTCAACAAAATCCAAGGCACGGTAGTACTTTCAGCGACAGTTGGTCCAGACGGCTCACTGAGCAACATTCGTGTCATTAAGTCGCTTGGTTACGGTCTTGATGAAAAGGCCATTGAGGCTGCCCGGCAATGTCGCTTCCAGCCGGCTATGGCCGACGGTCGTCCGGTATCGGCAACGGTAAAGTTTTCTATGGAATTCCGTCTGCTCTAGCCGTTTTGGCATGCCGACTACCGTAGAACTGATCCGCCACAAACGTGATGGCGGCGAGCTGTCCGCGGCCGACATTGCCACCTTAGTTGCTGGCTACACTCAAGGCCACATCCCCGATTACCAGATGGCAGCCTTTCTTATGGCTGCCTTTTTGCGTGGGATGACCCAGGCCGAGACCCGTGCGCTTACCGAAGCCATGCTGCATTCGGGCGAAGTGGTGGACTTTTCCCATCTCCCACAAGCCAAGGTGGACAAGCACAGCACTGGGGGAGTTGGGGACAAAACTTCGCTGGCGCTTGCTCCGATTGTGGCAGCGGCCGGGGTTGCGGTGCCGATGATTTCTGGGCGGGGGCTAGGACATACAGGTGGTACCCTCGACAAGCTTGAGACCATTCCTGGTTTTCGGACCGATCTACCGCTGAGTACCTTCCGCCGTCTGGTGGAGCAGATTGGTGCGGCACTCATCGGGCAGACACGCGAAATTGCCCCAGCCGACAAAAAGCTCTACGCCCTACGCGATGTCACCGGCACAGTCGAGTCCATTCCACTTATCACGGCCAGCATCATGTCGAAGAAGCTGGCCGAGGGCATTGATGCACTTGTACTGGATGTCAAGTTCGGCAGTGGGGCTTTCATGAAGACCCGGACCGAAGCCCAAGCATTAGCCGATTCCCTAACGGCAACGGGAGAAGCTATGGGGAAGCGCGTCCAAGCGCTGCTGACCGATATGAACCAGCCGTTGGGGTGGGCCGTGGGCAATGCTCTCGAAGTCATTGAGGCCCAGCAACTTCTGCGTGGAGAGCAACTTACCGGGCGTTTTGCCGATCTCACCTTTGAGCTGGCCGGCTATATGCTGTGGCTTGGGCGGGTTGCTGCTTCTGTTGCTGAAGGTCAGACCTTGGCCCGGAACCTCGTTACGTCAGGAAAGGCGCTAGAAAAATGGCAGGCCATCATTGAAGCGCAGGGTGGAGACCCACGTGTAGCAGAGGATGACCGGCGGTTGCCACAACCTGCCCACGAAGCTATTGTGCGTGCGCCGCAAGCAGGTATCGTAACCGCCATGGATACCCAGGCTATTGGCCAGGCGGCCGTTCTGCTCGGCGCCGGGCGACTCACTCTCGATGCGATCATCGATCCGGCCGTCGGTTTCCGTATGGAAGTCGAACTCGGCGCGCCGGTAGCAGCCGGGGATGCACTTGTTCGAGTGTACTACAACGCGGCCCACACCGTGCCTGAAGTCGAGCAGCGCCTTCTAGCCGCGATAACCATCACTCCAAACTAAGGGCAGTGGGCCACACTGACTGACGGACGCAAGGTGAGTTGTTGCCGGGCAGCTTTCTCAACAGCCGCCGGGCTGAAGGGAAATACCTCGGGCGAACAAGTTTTCCAGCTTTCAAGCTGATCGGCCCAGTGCGGACTATCAGGATCGCCTGATTGCCCAAGGGGGAGTCCCATCCGGCAGGTATCCCACTGGCTCAAGTCGGCAATGAAGCGCATGGAAACTGCTTCGCCGACATTCGGTGTGGCTGCAATGAACTGTTCTCCACCGCGCTGGGGGAAAGTTGGAAGCTGGAATGGTCGTCCGATCAAAGGCACCTGAGCTAGCGGATGTGGAAATGTCACGGGTTTCCACCGTCCCCATGTCCAGTTGACCGGGTCGGTACCAAGTCGCGCCGCCAGTTGCTGCCTTGCTATCTGGTGGCTGTGACGTAGCAGTTGACCGTAGGTTGAGGTCCCTTTGGGCAACCAGTTGGTTGGTTGTGTTGCCAAAATGTGGGCAAGTTCCGGTCCGCCAAAAATAGCACGCCGCCAGTCTGGGGACTTGAGTTGTTGGGTGTGCATGGCGAGGCTCACTGGCTGAGAACCAAATGTTGCTGTCAGCAGTTGCCTGCGGATAACAACTGCCAGCTCGATTGCTAATGGAGCTGCGCGTGATTCTGGTGCCATGGCGCCATCCCAGTCTCGGAAAAGTTTCAGCGTAGCCTGCCAGGCAGCATCTTGGCGGGCTGCGGGGTCCTTGTCGGCAATCTCCAGAACAAGCTTGACAAAGTCGAGTGCGCCGAGCGCAACAATGTCATCTTGAATGCGCAGGCAGTCAGCAACAGATACCTTAGGTTGGGCAGTTAGCAGGTCGTAAATCCGCCGCGCACGATACGGCGGAGCCCAACGGGTAGTAAGAAAATAAGGATAGTCGTGTCCAACCACCCGGTTGTTGGCAGTAACAATGAGGCCTGCTGGCGGATTGAACACGTGGGGTAGCTCGTTGAACGGAATCAACCCCGTCCATTCATAGTCGTCCGTGCTGCCTTGGACAGGGAAGCGTCCATTTCCATTTTTGCGCCGCGGAATGCGGCCGGCGCCATAGTAACCAATGTTACCTTCCACATCGGCATAGACGAAGTTCTGTGTCGCCCCACTGTAATCGGCAATGGCCTCACAGAAGTCCGTCCAGTTTTTGGCACGTGCCAGCCGCCGGTAGCACCTAACTTCGTTCGGGGTAACATCAAGGGCCGTCCAGCGCAGGGCTAACCGTTGTCCTTGATCTTCGAGTAGAACGGGGCCGTGACGTGTCACCACAACTTCGTGGGAAACCGTGTCAAAACCAGGTGCGCCCGATAAGCGCCGGACTTGAATGGTTTCCACCCGTATGTCGGCTTCCTGCCAGCCTTGTGGCGTTTGGTAAAAGCGCGGCCGAGTTGGGTTGAAAGTTTCACAGAAAAGGTCTTGCACGTCGGGATCGAGGTTAGTGCAACCCCAGGCAATGTGTTCATTGTGCCCGATCAGGACGCCTGGAATGCCCGGTGCCGTTACACCGGCAACGCGGTATTCTGGTGTGGCAAGGCTGACCATGTACCAGATGCCGGGCGCGGATGGTTCAAGGTGCGGGTCATTGGCGAGAATGGGTTTACCGGTAGTTGTCCGCTTGCCGGAGACCACCCAGTTGTTGCTGGCTGCTTGTTCTTCAGCATATAGTCCAACGCGCACTAGTGCGCGGTGCTGCGCTGTCAGCCAGCGGTGAGCGCCGGCTAACAAAGCCGACGATAGAGGAATGCACGGTTGATGTCCTGAAGGTTTTGAAGAGCGTGCCGGCAGGGTGTCGCTCCCGACGACAAGGATTTCTGGAATACGGGATTGTGCCTGCATCAACTGGGCATAGGCTTTGGGATTAGCCTGCTTCATGGCTGCTGCAGCAAGGTCGGCTGGCCACGTTGTCGAAAGCGACTCGGCAAATACCTTACCAATCAAAAGCGTATCCGTCGGTTGCCAAGGGCGTGGGCGGTAACGCAGCAAGCGGCATTCGCGAGGAAGCCGTTGTTCGTCGCATTGCGCCAAATAGGCATTGACGCCAGCCGCGTAGGCTTCTAGGTACTGCCGTTCTTCAGTACCCATTTGGGCAAAGGTCGCCTCGCATACCTGCCGAAAACCGTAGGTGCGGTGCAGCCGGTCTTCATCAAGGGCCTGCGCGCCGAGAATTTCGGCCAGTTCGCCAGCCCCTGTGCGCCGGAGCAGGTCCATTTGCCACAGCCGGTCGCTAGCGGTAACGAAACCTTGGGCAAAAACAAGGTCAAGTTCATTGGTAGCTGTGATATAGGGAATGCCGCGTCCATCCCGTACAACGGTAACAGGTGCGGTTAACCCAGCCAAGGTGATAGTTGTTGAAGAGAACGTGCGCTGGGAATGTGCCGACACGTGAAATTTCAGACTGGCGTAGAGTAGGAGCGTAAGACACAAGCCAAGCCAGCTTAGCGAAGTGGAAACGCACGACATCAAGCAAGCGGCAACGTGAGTGAGGATACCCTCCAGAGAGGCTATGAGAGCCTTGGCCAAACGGGCAGAGACAGGGAAATGATGCATGTTTTCAGAAAACGCGCTAGAGTTGGCGGCTTTTGAAAATCGTTGTTTTCCATATCCTAAGGAGTCATTTCATGGCTACGGTAAACGAGCCCGATGAACCAACTACCCCTGCGCAATCTGCCAACCCTTCTGATACCCCTTCTAAGCCGACCCCGTTGTCAGCCGAGGCTTTGCCGGAGGCAAATGTCTTGCCAGACGAAAGTGGGATGGCACTGACCGAGCCGGTCATCGGCGGAGAGGAAACTGCCAGTACAGAACCTACTGACAACGTACACGATCCGGCAACGGCAGCCAGGTCTGCTACGGTTGTAGAGAACATCCTGCTGGCTGGGCAGGGAGGAGCTTCGGAACAACTTCTAGGTGCCACGGCAGAGGTAGGTGATGTCTTGACTGTTTTGCCAGACGTGCGAGAGACGCCTACCTTTCTGTCGGCTGTGCCGGAAGCGCCGCAGGTGGATGCACCACCACAACTTGCTCCGCTTCCTGACGAGTATGAAACCGACGCCATTGCAGCGCTAATACAGGACCCTTTCCGTATGTTTGTGTACTGGGAAGCGCGACCGGAAACTGTTCTTTTGGTCGAGGAGCTGTTCTCGCCAGAAGAAGCTGCGACCTTTCGCCCGGTTTTGCGGATTACAGAACGCGAGACGGAGAAAGAAACTTACTATCCGGTGTCGTACCAGGGCAGTGAATGGTTCAGTGTGTTTCCCGATCGAACCTATTTGGTGGAATTTGGTGTTCATTCGCCACAGTTTGGTTTCATCCGTTTGATGGCAGCTCCGGAGAAAAAGACCCCCCGTGGTACTATTGCGCCAGAGATGCCGCCTCAGCCGGAATACCGGATTTCAGAGACTCGTTTTCGGCGCACCCTGGAAGTATCTGGATTCCAGTCCAATGGGGCCGCGTTGCCTAGAGAGCCATTGAAGTCCTGGTTAGCGCCGACGGTAGCGGAGGCGGTGTTCACGGCCGGTGATGGCCTGCCACTTGAGGAAGAGCACATTCGGCAGCTCCCTGATTCCGTTCGCGGGGTGGTGGCAGAGTTGTTTGAACGTGATGGCGGGGAGTTAGCGGCGCTGGCGCTTTTGCACTATCTACCTGCCCTGCTGCGGGATACCTACCTGGCGCGACTGGCAGCGCGGGGCATCCCGATTGCCTTTGCCAATGTGGAACAGCTTTTGTCGGCTGGGTACATTGCCGAGGCCATACCCCCGGAAGAAGAAGTCATTGAGGGACTGGAGTGGAGTGACTGGATTGAAGATGAAGAAACCTTTGACGTGCCGGGCCTCCAGCGGTTTGGCGTAGGGAGCTCGGCGGGTAGCGAGTTGGGGAGCCTGCGGCAGCGTCGCCGGCGTCGTCTGCCACAGCGGAGGGTGCGCCGGCCAGAGGTGGTACAGCCTGTGCCGCAGCCGGTGGCGCAACCGCTCTGGTTGCCGAGTATGGAGCGTCCGGGCAGTTTGCGCCTGTCGGGCGGTGGACAGCGGTGGCTTTATTTTGACCTCGATGCCATTGCCCGTGAGCTGGCTGTGGAGCTAGGGTTGCCGCCCTCGGCGTGGGGACTACTGCGATCCGTGGGTTGAATATCGTGGGTTGAAAAAAACACGCTTCAATTCAACCGTCGCTGACGCGACGGAGGGGTGATGCGGGGACGCTGCAATCCGTGGGTTAAAAACCCACGGCTAAAGTCAGGCGTCGCTACGCGACGAGCCTGGGAGCACGGGTGTCCTGCCCGCATTGGCCCGGATGGGAATAGGGGCATCACCGTGGTTCGTGGATTGAAACCCACGGCAAAATCAACTGTTGCTACGCGCCGATGGGGGATGTGTGGAATACCGTGCCGTGGGGCGGGAACCCGTGGACGTGGCTGTTGATTGGTCGTTGTAACTGCATGTTTGCCGCGTAGCGGCAACGGAATTTAGCCGTGGGTTTCAACTCACGGCCTGCAGGCATCCCACACATTCCCTGTCGCGTCAGCGACGGATGAATTCTCTACGAGAGACCCTTCTAACGGGAACATCCTTGAACTTGGTAATTTTTTCGGCTTTTTGACCGGTTTGAGCCCGGTGATGGTTCTGCCGGTCGGCCGGGTGTCTGTCTAGGGAGCGGACGCGGAGAACAGGTTGGATGCCAATGGCGACGGTGCGGGAGCGGCAAGTAAGGTGAATTTGGGCGTGGAGCGGGCCGCTAGGATAATGAGCAGGATAGCTAAGGACAGCATGCCTGAAGCCGGGCGCAATGAAAGTTCCTCTAGGGGTTGGTGTGTGTGAGTGATGGCGGAACGGATAAGTCATACACTGGGAGCCCAGCACAAGGCCAGCCGCAAGGTGAAGGCCAGCAGTTGTTGAAGTAGGGGTGAGTATAGGACAATCGCCCGATAACGTAAGAACGCAGACCTACCGACGAAGACGATATGGCCGTGATCTACGGTGTCTCACCGGTTTTGGAGGCTTTGCGCAGTGGCAAGCGGCGGGTGAAGGAAGTGTTGCTGGCGCATGGCACAAAGCCGCACCGAGTGCAGGAGCTACGCGCACTGGCTGGGCAAGCTCGGATTCCCCTGTCTGAAGTAGAGCGCAGTCGGCTCGACGCCATCACTCACGGGGCTAATCACCAAGGTGTCGTAGCGCTGGTGTCACCAGCAGAGTATGCCGACTTGGAAGAAGTGCTGTCCGACATCACGGGCAGCCCCCTGCTGGTGGTGCTCGACCAGGTCGAAGACCCACACAACCTAGGGGCCATTATCCGTACGGCGGAATGTGCCGGAGCACACGCCGTCATTATTCCAGAGCACCACGCTGTCGGATTGACCGATACAGTTGTGAAAACTTCGGCCGGTGCGACGGAATACCTGCCGGTTGTGCGGGTCGTCAATCTGGCAACAACCCTTATCACTTTGCGACACCGGGATATTTGGATTGTTGGGGTAGAACGGGATGGAGACCGTCCCTATGTTGAGTGGGACTTTACCTTGCCGACAGCCATAGTGTTGGGCAGTGAAGGCAAGGGGATTCGGCGGCTGGTACGGGAGCGGTGCGATTTGGTGGTATCATTGCCGCTTTTGGGAAAGATCACTTCGCTCAATGTGTCGGTGGCGGCTGGCATCGTTCTCTACGAGGCCGTTCGGCAGCGCCATCTCGTTCCACGGGCAGCCAGTTAGGTTACGGTTCCCGCGAGTCGCCACGTCGTAGACGGCGTTTGCGGCGCAGCTCATTGACTTCACCAACGAGTTCCCGCGCTTCGGCTAAGGCCTCATTCAACTGTTGGGTAAAAAGTGCTGCCTTTTTAGCAGCAGCCGTCAGTGCGTCTAGGGTCTGCTGGGTGACTACCAGAAGATGCTTGTGGGTGTCTTCTGCTTCCAGGGCAGTGTTTGAGTTGTCAAGCATAGACCGGAGCTCTTCCCGATGGAACTCCAGTTCGCCTCGGAGGCGATTATGTTCGGCGCGCAACTGCAACAAGGCACGATGGGCACGATGCAACTCAATGCCCAGCCGCGTGCCAGCCTGGCCGTAGCGGTTGCCTTCCTGCTGGATAAGTTCTCGTAGGTGCGCCAACCGCAACACCTCTGTGATGGGTTGGTGAGTGTCAAAAGCCGCAAACTCTCCACTGATGTCAAGCGGTGCTGGGGTATTCCCGTCAGAGGCTCTTCCTTCTGCTGTCTCAGAGATTGAGGGGGACCCTGGTGGAGCCAACGGGCTACCCGACGAGGTACTTGGGCTATGTGGGGAGGATGAGGTACCGGTATTCGTTTCAAGGATAGCCCGAAAGGCACAGGCTTTGATTTGTTCGGCAACTGCAATAGGAATTCCGGCTGCCGTGGCCAGTTCGTAGGCAGATGCCGTACCAATGTCGCCTAAGCGCGTAATACCAGCCGCATGCAGTCGCTGAAGATTAGCCGGGTCAATGGTTTTGAAATAAGAAGCGACATCTGCAATGTGGGGAGTCGGTGCTATAGCATCCGTAGGGGTGGGAGATGGGGTTGGTTCTGAGGCCAGGCTTTGCCGGATGAGACGACGGAGTTCATTGAAATCACGGGTGAGGTTTTTGGTGTCCCGTTCCGTGAGGATGCGCTTGCCCATCCGCACGTCAAGAAGCGGACGTTCAATGCCCTTTAGCACATCGAGGATGTCATGGTACTGGATTGTCTCTGAAGCCTTGATGAGTGGGCGTAGTGCACCGATGCAGGCATCAACTGTTCCCTTGACAACCCGGCTTTGGTCAGAGCCGTTACCGGTACGGGCAACATAGTCAGCTAACGTGTAAAGGGAAAGCCCGACCGGTTCTAGAAACTCCCACACAATTGAGCTGAACATACTTTTGAGTTCAGCTTCTGTGCGGCGTTCTGCAGCAAGCTGATCTTCAATGGAGGGAGGCGAAAAAGCCCCTGTCGGGTGGATGAGCTCATCAATGGCTGCTGCAATATCGTCGTCGCTTTCGTCAGCCCGAAAGGGCTTTTCCGCAGAAGAGCTTCCAAGGTTGGGAGAAGCGGAAGGTGTATCCTTGTCGGCCGAGTCGGCGTCGCGGGTGGGCATAGGCAGTCCCAGTATTCAGAGCTGCGGAGGAGGAGTTGGGGGATAGTTGCTCCGAGGTTCGAGCGTTACCGAAAGCATGGTGATTTTTTGCTTTGGACGGCTGGTGCCTTCGACCGTAGGCGCGTAGGAAATAATATCTACAACATTCATTCCTGCAATGACCCGTCCAAAAATGCTGTACTGGTTATCCCACTCAGGATGCGCTCGACAGCAAATGAAAAATTGAGTCGTCGCACTGTCTTTGTCATTGGCGACCCGTGCCGCTGACACGGTGCCACGGACATGTTTGAGCGCGCTGAATTCAGCGGGAATCCGAGGCAAGTCAGGACGCCCTAGCCCCCACGTGTCCTCACGTCCCGTCTTAGAGTTAGGATCACCGCCTTGGATCAAGCTACCTGGCTCGACCCGGTGAAAGGCTGTCCCATCATAAAAGCCACTGCGGATGAGGTTTTGGATTTGGGCAGTATGCTTGGGAGCAATATCGGGAAAGAACTCAAAGACAATGTTCCCGAACTCAGTTTTGATGACGGCTACAAGCTGAGCTGGTGATGGCCGACAAGCGGTGAGGGGAACGACGCTGACGAGCAACATTCCCATCACCGGAAGCAAAAAGGTTACCGAACGAATTACAGAAGAAAGGCCACGTCGTTTTGTCTGACGACGTGAGGGAAAAAGCGAAAACTCATGCTGCTTGCGCTGATGATTTCGCATCGGAAGTTGACGACTTGGCATCTGAGGCTGATGAACAGCTGCCTTCGTAGCAGGAAGAGGAAGCTTTGCTTTCTTGGCGGCCCTTGGCGCTGTAATCCGTAATATACCAACCAGAGCCCTTAAAGGTGATGGCTGGTGGGGACACAACGCGGTTGAGGGCGTTCGCGCCACATGTGTCACAAGTAACAAGCGGCGTATCGGAGAATTTCTGAATTACCTCCAGCCGCACACCACAGTTTCCGCATACGTACTCATAGAGAGGCATGGCTTGTAACTTCCTCGGCTAGAAATCTAAAGCTTTTTTCTTCAAAGGTTACAGAGCCATCCTCAGAGGAAAAGTATGTTTCAAAACATTTCGGTAGGTGTCAAGGAGCTCTTTGGACTTCAACCTGTGCCTCATAGCTACCGCTGTTGTCAGAGAGGTCACCTTCGTTAATGCCGAGGTACAACTTACCACTCCGCTGGGCTACGAATTCGCGCAAGTTGCCGATGAAAATGTAGTCGTCATTATCATCGCCAATAACAGCAATAAGCGCACCGGTGGGACGCCCCGGCATTAGCTTTTCTGGGTCATCTTCAGCAATGCCGGCCGGTGTTGACTGGCGGCCGGCGCCGAGAAAAATCGAGCCGCGGGCCGAAATACGAACTCGGTCGCCTCGCCGCACCTCAAGGACATACGTCCAGTCATCGCGTGCGATGACCTGTACAGTACGAGCCAGCGCTGCGTTGCCTGTGCTACCTCCGCCACCTGTAGCTGAAGAGCGGGATGCCGAAGAGACTGTCTGTCCCGAACCCGTACTTGTTGAAGATGAGCCTGGTGAAGAAGAAGGTATTGTACGTGGGGAAGAAGCCGTGCTGGCTGGTGGGCTGGTTGTCGAGGAGCTAGGACTGCCGTAGCCAGGCGGCAGGGGACGGCCGTCAAACTCGACACTTTCGATGTCATCCAAAGCAATGATGGCTTGCGTCTCAGGAGAAGCTCGTTCGTACACAATGATGAACCGCCGGTTTTCATAGCGAACAATCTTACCGACGACCGTCTGTCCATTTTTGAGGCGGATAGTGTCCGCCTGCAGAGGAGTGGCTATCCCCCCAACTATGCCGCTAAGAAGCATGAGTACAAATAGAGGACGACACCGCATAGGCAACAGTCATGACCATGGTAAGCAGTTTAGCAATTACTGCCTGATGCCAAATGTACTCGCTTGACAGTTCTAACCGAAGCTACTTTATGTCTATTGCGAAATGCCCCGGAAAGTAGCCACGCCGGGTGAGGACGCGCGCGTCCCGGTATCTAGGGAGCCGCACTTCAATCTCCCGAAATTGTCTGGCGTTTCTGCTTTCGCTCGGTTCGTAGACAAGAAAGTATTGGTTGCGCAAGTAGTCTCTAGCTAGGTTGAAGGCGCGTTTGATTTGCTTTTTGTCGCTTGGGAAAAAGACATCACCCCCAGTTTCCCGGCACAATCGTTTGAGATTGCGGTCGTCCATATTGAAGTAAGGATTACCTTCGACGCGAAACACGCCACCGCCTTTGGTGCTGATGGCATAGATGGTGACTTCTGCCCGTTGGGCAACGGCAATGGCCTCGTCCAGAGTGGTGGTGCTGGCAGTATCGCTGCCGTCGGTGACAAGCAAGATGGCGCGTCGCCGTGTGCTGGCCAAAGGCATGTGCTCTAGACACACCTGTTTGACAGCGTCGTAAAGGGCAGTTCGGCCACTGGCCACGGTAATACTGTTGACAACCCGCGCCAGTTGCTGGAAGTCGTTGGTAAAGCCAGTGTGAATTCGTGGCTCATCGTCAAAGGTAACAAACGAAGCTTGATCTCGGCGGTTATCGAGCAGCTTGCTCAAAAATTCCGTGATGGCTTCCCGCTCAAAGGCCAAGCGGTAGCGGACACTTGTGCTGGTATCCATCAGAATAGCCACATTGAGCGGCAACCCGTCACGGCGCTGGAAGGCAATGATAGGTTGCCGCCGTTTGTTTTCAAAGACTTCAAAGTCAGCTTGCTCAAGGTTTGAAATGAAGCGCCCGTGACGATCAATAACCGTTACCGGCAGGGAGACGTTGATGACATTGAGCGTGAATTCCTCTTCGCCAGTAGCAGCCGTAACCCGTTGGGACAAACTCTGAGCCTTGACCTCAAAGAGACCTAGCCCACAGAGCAGCCCGCTGAAAAGTCCAAGCAGTGTCAAAAAAAGAAGACGGCGCATCAAAGTACCTCGTACCGGTCCCCGTAAGGGGAATTTGGTGAGATTGCCCCAAGGCTGGCGGCTAACCCATAATACGCTGCAAAGTTGTCTTGAGAAGCCATGAGTCACGAAAAAACCTCAAAGAAAACCCACAAGGGGGACACTTCCGCTTGTGGCTATGAGTCCAAGCTCGTCAATGGTATCCGGTGGCGGTAGGTGTGGTAAGTGTCGGAAAAGCGAGCACCGAAAAAAGACGTGGTCTTCAAAGCTAAGCCGAATTCGGGCAGCGGTTCAACGCTAGGTAAAGTGAAATTTCGTTTTACCAGCTTGTGCTGCTTTCTAAACCGAAGCACAATCACAAGCGCTATCACAAGCCGGCGGGGCAGGTTTTCCGGAATGATCCGGTTTGAATTGCTACCAAAACTTGCAATGTTGCCGTTTTCGTAGGCGTTTAGCTTCGGCTTTGCGCTGTCAACACCTTCCATACCTTGCTTTCTTGGTACTTCGATGAAGGGCACACTTTCACTGCTTACCTTTGCCGACATTATCCGCGACTTACACTTGACCCGGCGAACAGGCTTGTTGCGCCTGACTCGCAACCGTGAGCTACGCGCTGTCTTTGTCGAGCAGGGCGATTTGGTGTTTGCCCTCTCTAACCTGCCACACGAACGACTCGGTGATTTCCTGCTGGCGCGAGACCTCATTACCCGCGAACAGTATGAAGCCGCTGTTCAAAGGCCAAATGCCAAGCAGCGCTTTGGGCAAGTACTGGTTGAGATGGGTGTGATGCCACGCGAAGCCGTAGAAAAGCATGCACGCCAGCACCTCACTGAGATTATCCTGGCTGCCTTTGAATGGGAAAGTGGCGAGTTTGCTTTTGAGGAAGGCACCCGGGCTGCCCACGATGTCAAACTCGATCTGTTGACGCCAAACATCATCCTCATGGGCGTGCGCCGGATGACCAACGAAGAGATTATCCGGCGCTCACTTGGCCCGACCACCCAGGTTATCGAGCTATCTCCCGATGCCACCACCCAGCTTCAGCGTGCAACGCTCGATGGCACCGAGGGGTTTGTCCTGTCGCGGATAACCGGACCAATGACGATTGACGAGCTGGCCTTGGTAAGTGGCATCCCTGAGAGAACCATCCTACGGGTTGTCTACGGCTTGCTATGTGCCGGTATCCTGACAAGTAAGCACCCTCGCCCCACCATGGCCAACCCACAGCCAGCCCCACAACCGTCCGTTGCCAGCGCTCCACCTCAGGCGGCGTCGGCTACGGTTTCTTCCGCTACATCGGCTTCTACCACAGTTGAGTCTGAAACAATCAATCCCGACGAAGCGCGTCTCGACCTCCAACTTCTCCGGGAGTTTTTGTCTCTCAAAACCACGACCTACTACGACATGCTCAACGTAAGCCCGGCGGCAAGTGAGTCGGACATCAAGCGTGCATATTACCAGATGGCAAAAAAGTACCACCCTGACCGCTACCGTCCGTTGGGAATGCCGGACATTTTAGAAAATGCCGAATGGATTTTTGCCCGCATTAGCGAGGCTTATGAGAAGCTGCGCGATCCAGAGGTCCGGCGCCGGTATGATGAATTCATTGGGCTGGTTCCGGAAAGTACAGTGCAGACAGAAGCCAAGGTCGCTTCGGTCACAGCGCCGAGCGCACCGTCCACGCCACCGAGAACAACTGCTGGCACCAGCACCACTGGTTCGGGCACCTCTTCGGCATCGCCAATCGGCGGTAGTGCCGGAGCTTCCAGCCAGGGCTTGGGGCGGCAAACAGGGCAAGCAACGACTGGTTCTGTCTCCGCACCGGCCGAAACTGCAGCTGAAACGGCCGCGCGAAGTTATGAGATGGCCTGCGCCGCCATTGAACGCAAGGATTTTATTACAGCTATGACCTATCTTCGGGAAGCCGTCCGCCTGGCACCGGATGTCATCCGCTATCGCTCGCGCCTTGCATCGCTCTGCATGCAGAACCCAAAGTTGCGCAAGGAGGCCGAAGAACAACTTTTGGCAATTCTCAAGCTCGACGAAAACTACGTGGATGCGCGCCTAGCACTCGGGCACATGTATCATCAGGCAGGGATGGAAAAGTCGGCACGAAAGCAGTTCGAGGCGGTGTTAGCCATCCAACCTGACAATGCTATAGCCAAGCAAATGCTCTCGCTCATAAAACCGGCTACTGAAGGCAAGGCAGCACCAACACCTCCCCAACCACCCAGCAAGCCTCAGCCCCCAGCACCAAAGCCCCCTGAAAAGAGCAAAAAAACCGAGGAGCCCAAGAAAAGCCTGTTACAGCAAGATGTCGGCGAACTCCTCGGTAAGCTATTCAAACGCTAAACGGGTGGTGTTGGATGAAAGCCATGCTCTTAGCCGCAGGGTTTGGGACACGGCTCTTCCCGCTTACCCTAGACCGTCCCAAACCGGCTGTGCCAGTTTTAGGGCGCCCACTCATTACCTACAGCGTAGAGTACCTAGTCCGATCTGGTTGTTGCGAACTTGTCATCAACCTGCACTACAAAGGAGAGGCCATCAGAGCTGCCTTAGGTGATGGCGCTGCCTTCGGCTGCCGCATCGCCTACAGCTACGAATCAGATGAGATTCTCGGAACAGGCGGTGCGCTCGACCATGCCAGGCTGCTTCTCAATCCGACAGAAACCTTTGTCGTGATGAACGGTAAGCTTATCACCACGATTGATCTTCAGGCAGCATTGGCAACCCACCGCCGTCAACATGCACTGGCAACGTTGATTCTCAAGCCCAACTTGCACTGGGAGCCGTTTAGCATTGTTCAGGTAGATCACACAGGCGCTATTCGCGGCTTTGCGCCGCCATCTGCTGCTGTCCTGCCAAGTACGCCACCACTATTTTTTACGGGCATTCAAATCCTTGAACCGGAAATCTTCGACTACATACCCCGCGCTAGGTTCTCGCACACAACAACTGATGTCTATCCACGCGCCATTGCCGACGGACGGCGCGTGATTGCCCATATTGCTGCCCCCCATGAAGAGTGGTATGAGTTTAGTACCCTTGAACGATACCTTGATCTTTCGTGTCACTTGGCAGGCAATCCACAGGCCGTCATCTACGGTGAGCATTGCCATGTGGCGAACGACGCCCGTTTATCGCGTGCCGTGCTTTGGAATCACGTCACCATTGGTCCAAGAGCGGTGTTGCATGAAGTCATTGTCGGAGACGGCGTAACTATTCCAGGAAACACAACCTTGGCACGGGCAGCCGTTGTGCGAGCTGACCTGCTGGACGCATCTAAACGGGCAAGCTACACGGCCGAAGGAAAGGGACGGCAGATCGGGGAAAACTTTATCGTCCACTTTTGACGCCAGAGGCTTGGATGGCGGCTTTGGTTTTGGAAGGGCCAAGGCGGTGATAAAGGTGCCATGAAACGCCGTGAGTTTCTCCAACAGCTCACGCTCAGTTGTGGTGGGGGATTGTGCTTTGCAAAGGCCGGCCTTGCAGCGCTGGCTTTGCCGCGTCCGAAGGAGTGGGGTGAAGCGCCAGAGAAGCTCGAGCATGACATCCCACGCTTTCCCCGTGAGTTTCGCGGTGTCTGGGTAGCCACGGTTGAAAACATTGACTTTCCTTCGTCCCGCCGTCTGACCTCTGTAGAACAGCAGGCCGAGCTGGACGCCATTTTTGACCTAGCCCAGGCACTTGGCTTCAATGCGGTGATTTTCCAGGTCCGGCCAATGTGTGACGCGCTCTATGCAAGTCCCTACGAGCCGTGGTCGGAATATCTCTGCGGGGTGATGGGACGGCCGCCGGTCCCGTTCTACGATCCGCTGGCCTATGCCATTGAGGCTGCCCACGCGCGCGGCATGGAACTTCATGCGTGGTTTAATCCATTTCGAGCCCTGCACCGCGCCCGCCAAGGCGGAGTAGACCCGCAACATATTGCCCGCCGCCGCCCGGACCTGGCCAAACCATACGGGCGCTACCACTGGCTTGATCCTGGAGAGCCCGAAGCCCGCGCCCACTCGTGCCGGGTGATTTTGGATGTTGTTCAACGTTACGACATTGATGCTGTTCACTTTGACGACTACTTCTATCCGTACAAGGAACGGTTAGTCTCTGGCCACCTTATCCCTTTTCCTGATGACGACAGTTGGGCGCGGTATGGCCGGGGAAAGACCTGGCGGACGCGGGACGACTGGCGGCGGCACAACATCAATCAGTTTTTGGGCGAAGTGGCGGCTGGAATCCGCCGCCTCAAACCCTACGTCAAGTTCGGCATTAGTCCCTTTGGTATCTGGCAGCCCGATCACCCACCGGGTATTCAGGGCTTGAACTCCTACGCGGAGTTATGTTCGGACTCACGTCGGTGGTTGTTAGAGGGCCTGGTGGACTATCTGGCTCCGCAACTTTACTGGCCGATTGAGCGCGAACGGCAAAGCTACCTCCGGTTGCTTGAATGGTGGCTGGCACAGAATCGCCAGCGCCGGCACGTGTGGCCTGGTAGTGCAGCCTTCAAAGTTGCTGACGGCACGCCACGCGCTGTTCCAGCGCAGGAAATTGCAGCACAGGTCAAGCTTTCCCGGCAGCTCAATCGGCAGGGGGGCAACATTCACTTCAGTTTCCGCGTTTTTCGGCACAATCGGGGCGGGCTTTCGGATTTACTTCAACGGGAAGTGTATGCCGTTCCAGCACTGATTCCAGCCTCGCCGTGGCTTGATGCCACGGTCTTGCCAGCACCGCGTCTGGAAATCAGGATGGCACCGCAAACCGGTCATCTGGTCGCGGTCTGGCAAACTGCCGATACTTTACCGATTGCCCGCTGGTGCATTGCCATCCAGATAGGCGAAAGTTGGGAGCTACAAGCGCAGCCCAGTACGTGCCGTCATGTTACCCTTCCAGAATCCGCCCGCGCCATTGCCGTTTGGCCGGTTAGTCGTACTGGGATAGAGGGCCGGCGGGCAATCCAGTGGCGTATATAGCCCCTGCCAGTAGCTTAGATTTTTTGAAATTCTCTACGGTCCGCATGCAAAAAAATGCAAATCCTAAAGCCCTGTTGGGATAAATGTGTTGCGTTTTGACATAAGTTTTTGGCTTCTTGTTGTGTTGTTACGTGATTAAGCACAAATGGGGCTAAGCAACGAAGAAGGGAAACGATTTGTGACTTTTGGCACGATGCTTGCCTTACCTAGTGACGCCCTGTGGGCAACTTTACATGTGAGGAGTCAACGAAGTCTATGGATAGGCCTCGTTACGACAAAACATTCAATAACTTCCTCGTTGCTATCCTTTTTGTCCTGACCGGCTGGTTAGCGACACCCGGACTGGCACAGGTGACAAATGGGAACATTCGCGGGATTGTCCAAGATGCGACCGGCGCAGTGGTTGCCGGCGCCAAAATCACCCTGACAGACAAACAAACCAACAAGGTGATGACTGGACAATCAAATGACAGCGGCGAATTTTTGTTTGTCAACCTGCCGCCTGGACTCTACGAAATCAAAATCGAAGCAACAAACTTCACGACTTTGCTCCTGACAGGCGTGCGAGTTGAACTCAACCGTACGACCGACGTCCTCGCCAAGCTGGAAGCTGGCGGTACCACCGATGTCGTTGAAATTACGGCGACAGGTGTCGGCCTTGTGCAAACAAGTTCCAACGATCTGGCGCGTTCCTATGAAGCCCGCCAAGTCGTGGAGCTTGGGCAGACCACGGTTGCCGGCGGCATCTACAACCTTGCGCTGACCGTAGCCGGCGTGTCGAGTGGCGGCGGTTTGGGCGTCGGCACCGGCGGTTCGGTGGGAGGGCAGCGGCCCCGGAACAACAACTTCATGGTGGACGGCATTGACAACAACGACAAGTCGGTGACGGGTCCGCAGATTTACATTTCCCCTGAAGCCGTTGCCGAATTCACGCTGCTGACCAATCAGTTTGGCGCTGAGTTTAGCCGGTCGAACGGCGGGCAGTTCATCACCGTCACGAAATCCGGCACGAATGCCTTTCACGGGACGGCCTATTTCTTCCTCCAGAACCGCAACCTCAATGCGCTAGGCGTACGGGAAAAAGAACAGGGCATCACCCGTGACACTCAGCCACGTTTTGACTACTCCCGGTACGGCAGCAATGTCGGCGGCCCGATTGTCAAAGACCGGCTGTTTTTCTTTACGCAGTACGAGGGCCAGCAAACGGGTTCGTCGGCAACGGCCGGTGGCATTATTGCACCGACCCAGGACGGTTACGCCTTGCTTAGCAGCATTCCCGGTCTTTCGGCGACCAATCTCAACGTGCTGCGCACCTATTTGCCAGCAGCACCCACGGCCGATCCAAGCCTGAGCGGCAGGCTGGTTGTTGCCGGGCGGAACATCCCCGTTGGGTTCGTGGCCATCCAGCGCCCGGCTTTCCGCAATCAGCGTAACTTTGTGTTCAATCTGGATTTTGTCCAAAGCGAACGCATGACGCACCGGACGCGCTTCATCTTCGACCGCATTCGCGCCATTGATACGGGAGCTGACTTGCCTGCCTTTTTCATATCCACTCCGACCGATGGGCGTCTGTTTTCGTACACCAACGTCTTTGCCATCCAGCCCAACCTGACCAACGAGTTTCGTTTCTCGTTCCGGCGGTCACGGAATGATGTTCCCGTACCGGATATTCCTTATCCGGGGTTAGATAGTTTCCCCAACATCGAACTCAACGATCTGGGTGTCAACATTGGCCCTAACGGCGTTGCTCCGCAGTTCGGGATTGAAAACAACTACCAGCTTATCGAGAACCTGACCTGGACGGTGGGCAACCATACGCTCAAGTTTGGCATTGACACCCGGCGGCTGATTGCGCCGCAGTCGTTTGTCCAGCGGCAGCGTGGCGACTACTTCTATTTGAGGACTGAGTCGTTTTTACGTGACCTAAGCCCTGAGTTTGGGGAACGTACGGTTGGCGTTTCGCCCTACTACGGCAACCAGTGGCTATTTTTTGGATTTGCGCAGGATAGCTGGCGGATTCGTCCGGATCTGACCTTCAACTACGGCTTCCGGTATTCCTACCAACAGGTGCCGTTTACGGCCCGTTTGCAGCGGCTCAACAGGGCAGCTTCTGTACCGGGCTTGATTTCGTTTGACACGCCAGCCGAGCAAAAAACCAACTTTGCGCCGGTCATCGGACTGGCTTACGCACCTAATTTTTCTTCGGGACTGATGAACCGGCTCTTCGGCAATCCTGGAGCAAGCTCCATCCGCGCCGGATTTTCAATGGGCTACGACATTATTTTCGATAACCTCTACATTTTGTCGTTGCCGCCTCAGTTCAACCAAACCCGCAACGTGGAAGTTCCCGGTGTGCCGGGCTTTCTGGCCGGTGGGGGCCTGCCGCCGACGCCGGCGCCCGTCACAGGAACTCCGGAGCAGTTGCGCGCCATTACCTCGTCGTGGATTCCTGACCAGAAAGTACCCTACGCTATTACCTGGACCCTGGGCATTCAGCGCCAGTTCTTCAAGGATTGGGCTGCGGAGGTGCGCTATGTTGGAACGCGCGGTGTCCACCTGCTGACGCAGAACCGCATCAACCGGCAACCACGGGTGACACCGCAGAACTTCATACCAACGTTCCTAAACCCACCGACGCCAGCACAACTGGCCGGGCTGCCGACCTTAGCTCAGGTGATTGCGGCGCGGTCGAACTTTGTCCCGGCCTTTGCCGCAGCCGGTTTCAACGCTGGCAATCTGGTGGCATTTCTCTCCAACGGCAACTCAACCTATCACGGCTTGCAGTTGCAGTTGCAGAAGCGACTGACGCAAAACTACAGCGTGAACTTGGCCTACACCTTCAGCAAGCTCATTGACGACACGACAGCGGAGCTGTTTAGCACCGTGTTGGCATCGCGGCGGGTGCAGGACTTCCAGAACCTGCGGGCGGAGCGGTCGCTGTCCCTGCTCGACAGCACACATCGGTTGGCGATTACGGCTAACTACGATCTGCCGTTTTTCCTCAACAGCCCGAACCCGTGGCTGCGGTCGCTGCTGGGCGGCTTCAGCGTCTCCGGCACGTACAGCTATGAAACCGGCAAGCCCTTTACGGCCCGCAGCGGCGTGGATTCTAACCTCAATGGCGACAACGCCGGAGACCGTACCATTCTCAACCCGAACGGACAACGAGGTACGGGAAGTGGCGTTCGTGCCATCAATGCCCTTGGGCAGACAGTGCCGTTGGGCAACCCAGCAACCGTGGCTTACGTGGCACTCAACCCAAATGCCCAGTACATTGTCGCTGGGCCTGGCGCACTAGCCACGGCCGGACGCAATACCCTGCGCGTGCCGGCTATCAACAACTTTGATATCTTCGTGCGCAAGAACTTCCGGATTACGGAAGAGATTCGGGCGCAGTTCCGGGCCGATTTCTTCAATGCCTTCAATCATCCGCAGTTTGTGCCGGGATCGGTCAACGGCGTCAATCCGGTGACTACGACGGCAACCCCCATTAGTCGGTTCACGATTGCTTCGGATAGCTTCTTCAATCGTCCGCGCACGACATTTGGAAGCAATCCGCGCGTTATCCAGCTTGCATTGCGGATTGACTTCTGACCTGCACCGGTGTTGGCGGTCAAACAAGATGATGGTTTGGCCGCCACACTGCCCTTTGATATTTGGTCTCCATTTCTCTGAAGGAATGATGCGTATGAAAAAACAACTGTGGTTTGTTTTGCTCTGTGGCCTGTTTGTATGTGGTCACACGGCCTTTGCCCAGGATGTTCCCCAGGGCGAGCTTTTTGCTGGTTTTGCTTACACACGCCTCAACGACCTCACTCCCCGTAGCCCCAGCCAAGATGCCTTCGGTTTCAATTTGCAGGGGGTTTACAATGTCAACCGTGTCCTTGGCATTGTCGGTGACTTCGGCGCACACTATAACAGTGCGACAAACCTCTACACCTTTATGGCCGGCCCACGGGTAAACTTGCGCAGCGACCGGATAACGCCCTTTGCCCACATACTGCTGGGCGGTGCGCGGGCCAGCCGGGTGCCTGTGCCCAACACAACTCCCCTGCGTTTTGACGGCGATGGCGGCTTTGCAATGGCAATGGGCGGCGGTATGGACGTAAAGGTTTCGGACCTTGTTTCTTTACGCCCGATTCAGGGTGAGTACCTGTTTACAAAGATCGGCGGCTCTGGGAGCGTTTTGCGTGATACCCAGAGTCACCTACGCCTGAGCTTTGGCGTCAACTTCACCTTCGGCAAAAGATAAGCACCAAGGCTAGGGAGGCCTTGCCTTGGGGGCCGGGAGCCTTGAGTGCTCTCGGCTTTTTTCTTGACAGCGTTTGACTTAGATTCGAGCAGAAGTATCTACTTCCAGGCAGCAGGAGTGTGCCATTGTCATGGCTTACGCTGTTGCCATCGGCTTGCAGCTAGAAGATAGGATTCTTTATCTCACGAGGACAGGACACGATGTTCAAGCGACAGGCGTTACGACGCTCGTCGGTGGTTGTCGCGGCAATATTGCTGTGGGCAACCCCACTGCCGCTTTTTGCTCAAAGCTCTGCTAAAACTATGAAAGCTTCTTCAGCTTCACCGATCGTCTACCCGCCATCAAAAAAAGTCGATCAGGTGGATGACTACCACGGCATCAAAGTGGCCGATCCTTACCGCTGGTTAGAAGATGCCGACTCACCGGAGACAAAGGCTTGGATTGAAGCCCAAAACAAAGTCACCTTCAGCTTCCTAGAGTCCATTCCTGAGCGGGCATGGCTTCGGGAGCGCCTGACTCAGCTCTGGAACTATGAAAAGTTCGGTGTGCCTTTCCGCGAGGGCAACAAGTATTTCTTTACATACAACAATGGGCTGCAAAACCAGAGTGTCCTTTATGTCGGGGATACCCCGAATGACCCGCAGGCACGGGTCCTGCTCGATCCAAACACCTTGTCATCCGACGGCACAGTGGCACTGACCAACTATGCTGTCAGTGACGACGGCAAGTTGCTTGCCTATGGCATCGCAACAGCCGGGTCGGACTGGAACGAGTGGCGAGTGCGGAATATCGAAACCGGCGAGGACCTGCCCGACCGTCTTCAGTGGATCAAGTTCTCCGGCGCGTCATGGACAAAAGACGGCAAGGGCTTTTTCTACAGCCGCTATGACGAGCCAAAGGAAGGGAATGTGCTGCAATCCACAAACTACTACCAAAAGCTCTACTACCACCGTGTGGGTACGCCACAATCAGCCGATGAACTTGTCTACGAGCGCCGCGACCACAAGGAATGGGGGTTTAGTGGCTATGTCACCGATGACGGACGGTACCTGGGCATTGTTGTCACCATGGGAACAAGTCCCAAGAACCTTTTCTTCTACAAGGACTTAACCGATCCAGAGGCCAAGGTGGTCGAGCTGATTTCAGACTTCATCGCCGACTTTACGCCGGTCGGCAACGATGGGACGACCTTTTATTTCCGTACCGACTGGGAAGCACCGCGCGGGCGCCTGATTGCCATTGATGTAACCCGTCCCGAACGGGCGAACTGGCGGGAGATCATTCCCCAGAGCCGGGATACCCTAGAAGCTGTCCGGTGGGTTGGTGGACGCTTTATTGCCATGTATTTGGCGGACGCCAAAACCCAAGTCAAGGTCTTTGACCGCGAAGGGAAATTTGTGCAGGAGATTGCGCTGCCAGGCATCGGCACGGCCGTCGGTTTTGGTGGCAAGCCAGAAGCGACCGAAACATTCTATGCGTTTACGAGCTTTACGCAGCCGACAAGCATTTATCGCTATGACTTGACGACCGGCAAAAGCACTCTGATCCGCCAGCCGAAGCTGGTTTTCGATCCAAGCGCATACGTCACCCAGCAGGTTTTTTACAAGAGCAAGGATGGCACCCGCATCCCTATGTTCATTGTTCATCGCAAGGGCCTCAAGCGGGACGGGAACAACCCTACCCTGCTGTATGGCTACGGCGGCTTTAACATTTCCCTTACCCCTGCCTTTTCACCGGCACGGATTGCCTGGCTTGAAATGGGTGGCGTGCTGGCGATTCCCAACCTGCGCGGGGGTGGCGAGTATGGCGAGGAATGGCATCAGGCCGGCACCAAGCTCAAAAAACAGAACGTGTTTGATGATTTCATCGCGGCTGCCGAGTGGCTGATTCGGGAGAAGTACACCCAGCCGGCGCGGCTGGCGATTCAGGGCGGCAGCAACGGAGGGCTTCTTGTCGGAGCCTGCATGACGCAGCGCCCAGAACTGTTTGGCGCCGCGCTGCCTGCCGTTGGCGTCTTGGATATGCTGCGCTTCAACAAGTTCACAATCGGGTGGGCGTGGGAATCCGACTACGGCTCGCCCCAAAACCCGGAGGAGTTCAAGGCGTTGTATGCCTACTCTCCGCTCCACAACTTAAAGCCCGGGACGCGCTACCCAGCTACGCTTATTACCACAGCCGACCACGATGACCGCGTCGTGCCAGCGCACAGCTTCAAGTTTGCAGCAGCGCTTCAGGCTGCCCACAAAGGTGATGCCCCAGTGTTGATTCGGATCGAAACCAAGGCCGGACACGGCGCCGGTAAGCCCACTTCCAAGTTGATCGAAGAAGCTGCCGATGTGTGGGCGTTTCTTGTCAAAGTATTTCAGATGAGGGTGAAGTAGCCCGCTGGTATAGGCGCTACTGGGCTGGCGCGATGGAGTCGGTTGCCCTGCGCCTCCGACTCCGTCCGGCCCTGGCGTTGTCTTCAATCTTCGTCTTCTTCGGTGGAAGTTTTGGCCCGAGTCTCCAGCGGCAAGGGGCGTCCCTGGCCAAGGGCACGAATAGCATCAACGACGCGGTTGGAAATGGTGCGATAAAATTCAACCCGTGCGCGTTCGTCTTCCGGCAGCGGTTGGTTGAGCAGGTCGCTGAGATCGAGTGGCTTGCCGATGATAATCCGTACCGTGCGGAAAATACTTGGAATAAGTTTGCCAACACCGAGAACTTCGTCTGTGCCTATCAGACGGACGGGGATGACGGTTGGACGTGCATCATAGATGAGTTTGCCGACGCCGGCGCGACCGCGTCCGATTTCGCCGGTCCGTGATCGTGTACCTTCCGGAAACACGATGACGATGTTCTGCCGGAGCATCTCCACCCACTGATCGACTTGTTCGAGCCCCCCAACACCGTGCCGATCAACCGGAAAAGTGCGCAGGTTTTTGAAAAAGTATTCGCCTAACACCCGTAGAACGCGATCCTTGAAGCGTCGTGAGGATGGATCGCCAAAAAAATTCTTGCGGTCAGCCAGGTTGATGGGGATGTACTCGGGGTGAAACAGCATGCGTGGGATGTATAACCCAACACCCAAGGCGAAGTTGTCCAACAGAGAAGAGTGGTTAGGGCAGTAAAGTACGTTTTCGTGGGACTCTGGGATGTTTTCAATCCCTTCCACCTTCATCCGGTTGAGCAGGCGAAACAGTAAAAGACTCCCGATTGTAGCGATCCCCAGCGCAATACCGACACCGGCGCCGGCTTTGAGCAGGGAAGTGTACTTTTGTGGCGGAGTATCACCTGTTGGCGCTTTTGGGGTTGGTTTTTCAGTAGGTTGTCCATTTAGACTGCTAGGTGGCGTCTGTGGGACGACGCGCATGGGCGAATCAGGGAGATGGCGTTTTGACATACCTTCTCTAGTCAAACAGTTTACGAGGTCATCCCGGAAACTATATGTCCAACGCTACTTTATACGTGTTCGTTAGCCAGAAACAACTGGCTAGCTAAAGGTAACTAAAAGGTTGACTTCTCGCGCCTGGGTGACTTCCCAAACGTCAGTATTTTCGTCAAGATAAGCGCGTTTGAGCACGTTCGTGGCAATTTTGCGGTGAAGGAATTTCTCAATGAGTATCTACGAAAAACACGTGTTTGTGTGTGTTTCGGGCAAAACCTGCCCTACCCAAGGGAGTGAGGCGGTCTGGCAGGCGCTGCGGGATGAAGTCAAAGCCTGCGGCAAACTGGAGAGCATTCGGGTCAACAAGGCGGGTTGCCTTGCCCAGTGCGGCAACGGCCCAATGGTCGTCGTGTATCCAGAGCAGGTCTGGTATGGTCACGTCACTGTGGAAGACACGGCTGTCATCGTGCGTGAGCACCTGCTAGGCGGGCAGCCCGTTGAACGGCTGCGCTACGTCAAGGCCAAGCCAGCAGTTTCATGAAACGCAAGGTTATTGCAACAGCTCCAACGCGGGTTGATCTGGCGGGCAGTACACTGGACCTGCCGCCGCTTTACCTGTTTCATCCCGGATCCGTTACCATCAACGCTGCCATTGACCAGTTTGCCACTTGCGAGGTCACGACTCGTACCGATACGTGCATTGTTTTGTCCTCGCGTGACACCTCTCAGCACGAAGTGTATCCCTCTCGGGAAGCCTTGCGCTTCGATACTCCACTTCAGCTACTGGCGCGGTTGGTAGATTTTTTTGCGCCGTCTGGCGGCGTCGAAGTCACAACCACCTGTGCCGCACCCCACGGTTCAGGATTGGGTGGTTCATCCGCACTGGTTATTGCTCTGGCCGGAGCATTGAATCATCTGACCGGCGCCGGCTACACACCAGAGCAACTGCTCACCCTTGCCCCCAATATCGAAGCTCAGGTGATCCGTGTTCCGGCAGGGGTGCAGGATTACTATCCGGCTGTTTATGGGGGGATCAGCGCAATTCACCTCGGCGTAGCGGGCATCAGTCATGAGTCACTGGCAGCGGACTGGCTTCCATGGCTGGATACCCGGCTGGTCGTGTGCTATACGGGGCAGGCACACTTTTCCGGCGCCAACAACTGGGAGATTTTCAAGCGGCATATCGAAGGCGACCCGGCAACACAAGCTACCTTGGCACGCATCCGAGACTTGGCACAGGCTATGTATGCCGCCATACGTGCGCGGGACATCGAAGCCGTGGCTGCAACGCTGGAGCAAGAGTGGCACTGCCGGCGCCAACTGGCAGCCGAAGTTTCCACGCCAACCATCGAACGGCTTATGGCCGCAGCACGGGAAGCCGGAGCGCTGGCCGGGAAGGTGTGCGGGGCAGGCGGCGGTGGGTGTGTTGTCTTTGTTGTTGCCGAAGGGCGCAAGTCAGACGTGCAGTCCGCTCTGACAGCCGCCGGCGGGCAGATTCTCAAGGCCCATCTCACCCAGCAGGGACTGACAGTGACAGAAGTATGACCGGTTACATGGCGAGTGGCGGGTGGCGAGAAGCAAGTGGCGGGACTGACAGTGACAGAAGTATGACCGATTACATGAGGGGCGGGGTTAGCCGTGCCGCAGCAATCCGCCAGATGGCAGCCTGGACCTTGTCAGGCGGGTGCGTCGCGTCAATGACCTGGATGCGGGTAGGATACTGTGCGGCCAGCGCCAGAAAGCCAGTTCGCACACGGTGGTAGAACTCCGGTCCAGCCGTCTCGAAACGGTGGGCAGGCACACCTCGTTGGGCAAGACGGTCAAGAGCGACTTCAACCGGCACATCAAGCAGAAAGGTCAAGTCGGGTTCAAGACCTTGCGTGGCAAGCTGAAGGCTTTGCTCGATGAAGTCAGCGCTCAGTTGGCGACCGTAGCCCTGGTAGGCACGGGTAGAATCGGCAAACCGGTCGCAGATAACCACCCGTCCCGCTGCCAATGCTGGACGAATGACGGTTTCGACGTGTTCGGCGCGGTCGGCAGCAAACAGGAGGGTTTCAGCGCGGGTTGTCAGCAGCATGTTCTTGGTATCAAGGAGTACCTGCCGAAGATAGCGCCCAAGGCACGTGCTGCTGGGTTCGTGGGTGTAGACAACCGGAATGGCTGCATTTTGAAGTGCCACCACAAGGCGTTCCGCTTGGGTTGTTTTCCCACAGCCGTCGATGCCCTCGAAACTGATAAACATGCCAGGGTAAGACAGTTGACACGCAAGCATTGAAAGAAAAGCCCGGTGCTAGGGCCTAAGAAGTGGTGTTTTCGCTGCTTTCGCCGGAGGCTTTCTCTTCATGCGTAGTTTCTGGGGCTCCGCCCGGGGCAGAAGTACCAGGTGCCCCTGGATGGCGGCCAGCGCTGCCCCGCATCACCGAGATCGTGGAAATAGCGTGTTTGAAAATGAGCTGTTCCTGCTGGCCAGCTTCCAAAATGATCGAATACTTGTCGAAACCACGAATGCGGCCGGTCAACTTGACGCCGCTGACAAGGTAAATCGCCACTAGGGTGCGCTCGCGGCGTACCTGGTTGAGGAAATTGTCTTGGAGATTTTGCGAAGATGCCCCGGATGGCGGAGTAGGTGATTTGGTATCCATATTTTGTTGCCCGAGTCTTCCTGCCAGAGCTAAGCGCGGCAGGTTGACAGTTCAGCAGGTTGGAACAAAAAACGTTCAAAAAGAATGAGTAGGCCAAAGTACCATTGCTGTTCCAAAAATGCCAACTTCACCCAGCTTACGGCTTGACCGCCTTCGTCATAACCATTCATTCTGAACCTACAGGCTAAGTTGTAAAAGTCTTGCAGGGGTTATTGGCATGTCTTCATCTGCACCGAAGCGTAGCCCGGAGCAACAGTTTCAGGCCCTGGTAGAGGTTATGGCACACCTACGCAGCCCACAAGGCTGCCCGTGGGACCGTGAACAAACCCACCAAACCCTCAGGCCATATCTTTTGGAAGAAGCTTACGAGGTATTACACGCCCTAGATGAAGGGGACGATCGGGAACTATGCAGTGAGCTTGGGGATGTCCTGCTCCAGGTGCTGTTCCACGCCCAGATTGCAGCCGAAGAGGGGCGTTTTGACATCTACGACGTTGTTGAGACCCTCCGTGAGAAACTCATCCGCCGCCATCCACATGTTTTTGGTGAGTGCAAGCTGGATGATGCCCAAGAAGTGACTCGTAACTGGGAATTGCTCAAAGCGCAGGAAAAAGCCCAGGCAAAAACAACATCCGGGCAGCTTGCTTCCGTGCTGGATGGTGTTTCATCCCGGATGCCGGCGCTAATCGAAGCCCGCCAGCTTACGGAGCGCGCCGCCTACTACGAGTTTGATTGGCCAGATGCCCGGTCAGTACTGGTCAAGTTAGAGGAAGAAATTCAGGAACTCAAGGCAGTGTTGGACGAACCAGCACCTAATCCACACCGGATGGCTGAAGAAGTCGGCGACGTGCTTTTTGTGGTGGTCAACTTGGCGCGCAAACTTCGCCTCGACCCTGAGGCGACGCTCAAGCGTACGAATCAGAAGTTTCGACGGCGTTTTGCAGCCGTTGAACAGGTTCTGGCAAGCCGAGGCAAAACCTTGACCGACAGTGATCCCGCAGAGATGAATGCTATCTGGGATGCCGTCAAGCATGCACCTTCGGCGTCCTAGTCCTAGCCTTAGAACCCATGGCGGATGACCTTCAAGATTGGTTGCAATTGTGGTTGACGCCAGGTGTCGGGCCGGTTTTAGGCAGGAAGCTGATCCGCCATTTTGGGACGCCCACCGCCGTCCTAGCTGCTTCGTATTCAGACCTGCGCACCGTGGGAGTGCCCGAGGAGACGGCTAAGGCGATTGTTGGGAAGGTGTCTGAAGCAGCAGCCGAGCGGCAGTTGGCAGCCCTAGGTCGTTCTGGCGGACAGGCATTGACCCTCACGGATAGTGCCTATCCGGCCCTGCTGCGGGAGATTCCCGATCCGCCGCTGGTGTTGTTTGTCCGGGGGCGTTGGGCAGAAGCCTTCGCCCAGCCTTGCTTGGCAATTGTTGGGTCGCGAGCGTGCTCAACATACGGAAGAAATGTTGCCACCCGTTTGGCGCGTGACTTGGCTGAGCAGGGAGTAACCATCGTTTCTGGGTTTGCGCGCGGCATTGATACGGCAGCTCACGAGGCGGCACTCGATGTCGGAGGACGGACGGTGGCCGTGCTGGGGACAGGGCTGGATGACACCTATCCCAAGGAAAATGCCAGGCTGGCTGACCGGATTGCCGAAACCGGAGCGCTGGTAACCGAATTCCCGTTTGAAAAGCCTCCGCTTCCCCAAAACTTTCCCTACCGCAACCGGGTCATTGCTGGGCTATGCCTCGGTGTCCTAGTGGTAGAAGCCGCTGCGCAATCTGGCTCGCTGATTACAGCACGACTTGCCCTCGAACAAGGGCGGGAAGTCTTCGCCGTTCCAGGTAACATCACTTCGGGGAAATCCATTGGCACAAACCGACTCATTCAGGACGGTGCCAAGCTGGTCATGGACTGGCAGGATGTTGTCGCAGAGTTTTCCTACGACTTGCGCCAGCGGCTTCGCACCGGGCAGCCCCCCGTTGCACCAAGGGAAAACACGTTGCCCTTTGAGCTAGGGGAAGATGAGCAGTGTGTCTTAGCACTGGTTGGTTTTGATCAGCCCGTGTACGTAGATGAAATCATCATGCAGAGCCAATTAGGGCAGCCACGAACTATGGCTGCCCTGCTTAACCTGACCCTGCAAGGGTTGTTGCGTGAGTTGCCTGGCAAAAGTTACGTGCGGGCATGGAACGGGTAAACAGTAGATGTTCTTTTACTGAGTTGGTGGAGGTGAACTGACCGGAGGGCCGGCTGGCTCGGCTGGCGGAGCGCTGGCAACGGCCTTCATCGCTTCGTCAATAGCTTTTTGGGCGTCTGCCACCATTTGCTCCCAACGCTGGCTTTTAGGAATATCCTTGTCTAGGCTGGGCATGGAAAGTCGCATCTGGCTGACTTGCCCATCTGGACCGTAGTAAAACCGCAGGTCCCCCAAAAGCTTGGTCTGAGAAAAAGCTTGCACCACTGAAACATCGTTGACTTTCTGTACTTGAAGAATCATTGCCCCCAGGTTATTGGCAACGACAACCAGATCAATGCCCGGGACTTTGGTGATCTTGTCGGTTTGGGCCTCAGGGCCGTAGGACATCACGATGACAAAGTCTGATTTGGCGCGCAGTTCAGGGAGAACCCGTTTGAGCGCTTCTGCGGGGTCCTCGATGGCAAAGTTGAGGGTTTCGGCACCGGGGTTGGGGTTGGCCATAGTCACGCCGGTAATCCCCAATCGCACTGGCTTGGGCAGCCGCTTGCTTTCTACCGTTTCAATGACGTAGGCAGGAAGCGGCATCAGTTCGGGTTTAGTAGGACGGATGTTGGCAGAAACAATGCGCGTCAGGAAGGGAAATGTCTGGCGCTTGGTCTCATATTCGGACTTATGTAGCAACTCGGCCAGCATCTGGACATCAAAGTAGCTGGCGTTGGCCGCAGCAAACCCCGCTTCACCATAGGCGCGCAGCATCCACTCGTTACGTACGCGGTCATAGGGCTGAATGTAGCCTACTGAGTTGGCGAACATCCGCCCGGCGTCGATTTGGACAATGGCTGCCTCAGGGGCAAGCTTTTTGAGACCTTCAGCGTAGCCCATCCGCCAGGCCAGCCCCCCCTGTGGATGTCTGGGGCAGCCGCAGTCTTTGAGATTACCTTGCACGTCAGCGCCGAACAGGAGAGCAAGAGCAAAGCCATCGTCCTGACCGAGCCGGGCGGCAAACTCCGGCGACATCTCATTTGCTGTTGGGTTGGCGTCACCAGTGGCTGAACTGTTCTGGCAACTCAGGGTAGGGAGCAGCCCAGCTAACAACGCCAGAGCTACGGCAAGTAGGATTCCAAGCTTTGGTTTCATCGGGTTACCTGTCTCCCGCAAATTGGTTGTCGAAGTGAAGTCCTGATTATGGCTGAAATGGAGCCTGCTGCAAGCAGTCTCTTGCTTGTGTTTCAAGAGGCGGCCTATTCTGCCTAATTGTCTGGATTATCCAGCGGCGCTGTTTGTAGGAAAGCCCGCCTTATCACAACCTGCTGACATGTTGAAATGCCCTGCGCCGAGCCCTGCTGCTTCCTTTCCTTCGCTTCCACGCGATGCTGACAGTTATGCGGGGAGTTTCCGACTCCACCTCAGTGTCGCTTCCCGGTATCTGATCCAGAAGCGGCATGTCATTGTGTACCTGCCGCCCGGCCACGGCGCTGACCCAACGGTGCGCTATCCCGTGCTGTATATGCATGACGGCCAAAACCTTTTCGATGGAGATACAGCTTACATTCGCGGCCACGACTGGAAAATGGCCCGCACGGCCGAGCGTCTTATACTCGAAAAGAAAATCGAGCCGGTGATGATTGTGGGCATCTGGAACACGGGCGTTCACCGCATAGACGAATACACGCCTACGCGCGATGCCGGCGTCAAGCAGGGTGGTTTGCTTCCCATGTATGGGCGCTTCATTGTCGAGGAACTCAAGCCTTTTGTGGATGCCACCTACTGCACCGATCCCGGCCGCGACCGCACCGGGATCGGCGGTTCTTCTCTGGGAGGCTTAGCTGCGCTGTTGCTGGGATTGCACTACGCAGAGTATTTCGGACGTATTGCAGCCCTTTCTCCGTCGCTGTGGTGGGACCACGGGGTGGCCTTTCGGCTTGTGCGCCATTTGAAACGCAAGCCGGATGTTCGTATCTGGCTTGACATGGGAACACGTGAAATGGGCAGTGGGATTGCCCAAGTGCGGCGGATGCGCGATCTACTTCTTGAGTATGGCTGGTCGCTCAACAAAGACCTGTTTTACCGTGAGGTGCGTGGAGGAAAACACACCGAAGACGATTGGGGCAGGCGCATTGGGACGGTTTTACGTCATCTCTACCCGGCTAAAAGGTTGCGCCCTCCCAAGAGCCGGCCACCTTCTTCCCTGCCGGAAGCAGCACCGGAGGCTGGTGTCCCCCTGGCAAGCCAGTAACAAGCATCCTTAGCGCTTAAGCAGATCACGAATCTCCATCAGCAACTTTTCTTCGTTGGTTGGGGGTGGCGGAGGAGCCGCTGGTGCTGGCTGTCGCAGGCGATTGGCAGCTTTGACGACTAGGAAAATCGAAACAGCAATGATGAAAAACTGAACAAGGACCTGAAGAAAGTTGCCATACCGAATCGCAATCACTGGATCGCCGGGCTTGGCCGCCTCTACAAGCACGATTTTGGCTTCAGTGAAGTTGACCCCACTGCTGAGCCAACCAATGGGCGGCATGATGATGTCTTCAACAAATGACGACACAATCTTGCCGAAGGCGCTTCCGATAACGACGCCAATGGCAAGGTCAAGAACGTTGCCTCGTGCAATGAAGGTCCGAAATTCCTGGAAAATGCTCATCTTGTGCCCGTCTAGTCAGAAAGTAAAACACTAGAATCTTCTAAGGCGTTGGCTGAAGAAAGTCATTTGGTCTAGGAGTGGTAATAATGCGCGCTCCCTGACGATAGGTGATATAGCGGAAAATCCACTCGGTGAGAACGCTGACTTTGTTGCTAAAGCCGACGAGCATAGCCAAGTGGACAATGAGCCAGCCAAGCCATGCAAGCAGTCCGGTTAGGCGCAACCTGCCCATTTCCAAAACGGCTGCTGCGCGTCCAATGGTCGCCATGCTGCCCTTATCAAAATAGATAAAAGGTGGCGGCAGAGGTTCACCGCGTAGTTCTGCGGCTAAGATTTTAGCGGCATAGCGGCCCATTTGAAGCGCTGCCGGAGCTACTCCCGGTACGGCGATGCCTCTAGCGTCAGTCAGAGCCGCAATGTCACCGATGGCAAAGATTTCAGGGTGGCCGGGAACCCGCAGGTCGGATGCAACATGAAGCCGCCCACGCTGGTCGGTTGGCAACCCCAATTTACGCGCTAGGGGATGGCCTTCGACGCCAGCGCACCAGATGATGTTGGCAGCTTCAATGACTTTTCCGTTGTCTAGCTCGATCTGCTGTGGCCCGACGCGCGTCACCTGCGAGGAGAGGCGCACATCCACGCCAAGCCGGACTAGCTTTTGGCGTGCATATTCTGAAAGCGTGGGATGATACGTTGGGAGCAGACGTGGAGCCCCTTGGATCAGAAATACCCGTGCTTGTGAGGTGTCAATGTTTTTGAAATCCCGCCGAAGAATGCGACGTGTCAGCTCGCCAAGCGCTCCGGCCAGCTCAACACCGGTCGGCCCTCCTCCAACCACAACAAAGGTCATCAGACGTTTGATCTGGGTGGGATCAGAACAATTTTCGGCTTCTTCAAAGGCTGAGAGCACCCGATTACGAATGCTGAGCGCGTCGTCAATACTTTTCAGCCCACCGGCAAAGCGTGCCCACTCGTCATTGCCAAAGTAGCCCGTCCGCGCTCCAACGGCCAACACAAGGTAATCGTACTGAAGTGTGCGCCGTTGCATGATGACAGTCCGGCTTTGGAGGTCAATGTCAGTGACTTCATCCATCAGCACAGTGATGTCACGCCGCCGGTCAAAGATTGTACGGATAGGTTCGGCAATGTCAGAGGGAGAGAGGTCTGCCGTCGCTACTTGGTACAGAAGGGGTTGGAACAGATGGTAGTTGTTGCGGTCTACTAGCGTGATGTTGGCTAACCCTTCTGGAAAGGATTGGCAAAAGGCAACGCCGCCAAACCCAGCGCCAACCACAACAATGTGCTTGCGCCCCGAGACATGTTGGGTCATCGCAGCCGATGGATTTTCTGAGGGCATGTCGGTTACCCTGTGGGAGGAGCAGCTTGACGGCGGATTTTTACTTCGCCACATTCCAGTCGGCAACTCACCGAGCCATTCATGTCAGAGGGCAGGTTGCGCCATGGCAGCACTGATGAAAGTGGCACGGGTGTATGATTTCGACGACATTCGCATCGAGTTGATGCCCCGGCCGCAGGTTGGTCCCCGTGAGCTATTGGTGCAGGTCAAAGCCAGTGGAATTTGCTCTGGGGATGTAACGCCTTGGTATATCAAACGCAAGGCAGGCAAAGTACTCGGCCATGAGCCAGCCGGCGTTGTGGTAGAGGTCGGCGCTGAAGTGACCGGTTTCCACGTTGGCGACCCCGTGTTTGTCCATCACCATGCGCCTTGCTTCAACTGCAAGTTCTGTGAGAAAGGTGAGTACGTTCAGTGCGCAACGTGGAAGGCATCACATATTGTACCCGGAGCGATTGCTGAGTATTTCCTCGTCCCGGAAGTCAATCTGCGCGATACACTACGCCTGCCGGAAGGAATGTCTTTTGAAGATGGAGCGCTGGTTGAGCCGGTTGCTTGCGCTGTCAAGGCCATTCGCAAAGCCCGACCCCACCCACGTGATACCGTTCTGATCATCGGGTTAGGCATCATGGGACAGATGAATCTGTTGCTTGCCCGGCAAGCCGGTGTTGAGCGCATCATTGGGGCTGATCTGGTGGATTGGCGTTGTGCCAAGGCATTGGAGTTTGGTGCAGATGCCGTCATTAACCCGACGCGAGAAGACTTGGTGGAACGACTTGCCGAGCTAACTGACGGGGCAATGGCTGACATTGTTATTGTTGGGCCGGGGAATGTCCAAGTCATGGAACTCGGCCTTCGGTGCGCCGGAAAGGGTGGAACAGTTGTGTTTTTTATGGGCTCGGCCCCGGGCGAACGTCTCACGCTTGAGCCCTTTCACATGTACTTCAATGAAATTGACCTGCTGATGAGCTACTCGTGCGGGCCTGATGATACGCGGGCAGCACTTCAGTTCATTGCAGATGGTGTCCTGACGGCCGAAAAGCTGGTCACTCATCGTTACCTCTTGGAGGACACACCCCTTGGCTTCCGAAAAATGGCCGAAGCCCAAGACGTTCTTAAGGCACAGATTATTTTTCCCTAACATACCTTTGGCAGCGTTTTCCCGCTGGGCAAGTTTTGCGTGCAAGCTTTAGATGATGGTTGGCCATTTTGGGCAGGCAGAGTAGAGTAGGTACTACCAACGCTTGTTGTTGCTGGTTGTGCGTGCTAAGACACAGGTGTTTGGGAGTAGGGTTTGTCCAAGTAGGAGCTGGGTTGGCGAGTACGTCTCCCACAAGGCAGGTTGGCTTCCGATTCATCCTTGGGATGTGCTGCCGGTAAAAACGCATGCAACTTCACATTTGGTTTGTTGGAAGCGCTGAACCAATCGAGGTTCGCATGGACACAGAGGTTGAGAATGTGGATGCCTTGGGCATTCTGCTCTCACAGGCCCGCTGGCTGGCGGTAGATGGGGGACGCCTGATCAACCTAGCAAATGTCCGGATGATTCGTCTTTTACAAGGTAGCGAGGGAAGAATATTTTCGGTTGCCCAAATGGAGAGGTAGGATGCTGTTTGGCAAGAAACCCAAGAAATCAGCGACATTGCTTGAGTACGGCACGGTGACCGGTGAGGTGACAGGAGCAAATGAGCTGCGCACACCAGAGGGAAAGGTCTACCGGTTATTTGAGAATCCTATCCATCTCAAAGATACCGAGCCGCGCCCGCTGGATGTGTCATCCCGCTTGGGCACCACCATCAAGGTGGCCGGGAGTGTTGGCCCTGATACGATTTATGAAGCCAAACTGGTCAATTCCTAACGCCGGATGCGCAAATGAAATGGTGCCTTTCCTAGAAAGGCGAGGGCACACCGGTTGGGTTACCACGCTTTTGCGTCCCCTGAAAACTGTCTAAGGCCTGTCTGCTGCAACGCCGACCGGCGCCTGGTTAACCTGCCGCTCGGAAGACTGCAATGCCGGTAGTCGAAGAATTTATCACCTATGTCATTGCCTACGTTGCAGTTGGTTTCCTGTTTGTGCGCTTTGGGTTACGCACTTCCAAGGGGCCATTCACGGCAGCCCAGGCACTGAAGATTGCCCTGCCAGTCGGGTTGGTCATGGCTATCGCGACAATGTATTTTGGCGGCTGAGCCGCAACTAGCTTGCCTTGTGGCACATGTTGGAGGAACTTATGGGGCAGTACGTACGTGAGCCATACGAAGGTTACTTGGGAGGCGCTTTTCACAACTATGCGGTAAGTGTTGGAGAACTGATCTCCAGCTTGGTTGAAGCCCTTGGAGCCCTGCTCAAAACACTAGCCGAAGGTGCTATTGCGCTAATTTCGACGTTGCTGCAACCCCAGCAGTCAGCTTCGGGCCCAGGTGCGTAAGTGGCTACGAAGACCGTGTAGCTATCTGTGACAGCCGCGGGCTTGATGACTGGTCCCAACCTAAGGGCGCTGTTACTTGATGGCCCAGTTGGTCCCCTGGAGGCGCTTTACGCTCGCGCCCCAAGCCCGCAGGGGTGGGCCGCTTTAGTTTGTCACCCACACCCAGTTTTTGGCGGGACGATGCACAACCGCGTGGTGTATCGCACCGCCAAAGCTTTTTTAGCTGGCGGCGCACACGTATTACGGTTCAACTTCCGTGGCGTAGGTGCTAGTCGCGGCAGCTATGATGGTGGCATTGGGGAACAAGCCGATGCTGCTGCTGCGCTGGACTTCCTCCGGTCACATCATCCAGGTGAGGCGCTAGTTGTAGCGGGTTTTTCCTTTGGGGCTTGGGTTGGATTTCATGCCGCTCTCCGCTGTCCCCAGGTCAGGGGATTGCTAGGCATCGGTCTCCCAGTCATGCGGTTTGATTTCTCTTTCTTGTACAATGTGGCGCTGCCAAAGTGGATCATTCAGGGAGAAACTGACAAGTTTGGCCCTGCTACCACGGTTGAGGCCCTTCTGGTACGTTGCCGCGAACCAAAAGGGGTGAGGTTCATTCCAGGGGCCAATCATTTTTTTGATGCGCACCAGACAGAACTTGCAGAGGCCCTTGCGTCCGCCGTAGGTTGGTTACAACAGCATGTGCTTCTCACCTAACCGAGGACAAACCGCACCCTGTGAGGTCAAGGCGTATGCCGACACCAGATGCGCCAGAATTGCTGACGCCAGGGACCGAAGCCACCAGTGCTGCTACTCAAGTGGATGCTGTGGCCGTGGCACCGGCAAGCCAGGCAACCAGTGCTGCTGAAAAGGAGGAGAGCTTCAAGGAGCTTGTCCGTGACTTTGTGTTGGGGAACACCCAAAACCCCGACGACATGCCCGGACTGCGATTCTATATCGTCTTTGCTGGGATGCTGGCCCTAGCCCTTGTTGGGGTTGGGATCGTCGCTACCCTGTTAGGGCTTCTCCACTGGATTCGCGCGCTCTTTCACTAAAACCAGCTCCGAATGGCGAGTGTAGGCATACACAAGAGGTGGATAGGCTGCCGTGAAACACCTGGCCATGTGCGGCAGGGGTCTCAAGGTTGGGGTGGAAGGGAGGGCAGAAGCTTGCTCTTTTTGACCGTCCAATTGTTGTTGACCAAAGTAGCTGTATATTCCACCTGGGTTGGTTTGCCGTTTTTGTCAAGCAGCGTGACGAGAAACTTAGCTTCGGTGTCGCTATCGTTCTGATAGGCCACGGGATATATCCCCCGCACCGGAAGTTCATGGTAGGCGGATGTGTAGTTGCCGGTTCTGGCATCTAAGCGGACGACGTAGATACGGTCAAAGTCAGCTACTGGATCATTGCTAAAAATCTGTTTGTCGAGAATGAAATAGTTTCTGAGGGGTGCGCCGTTTTTATCAAACGTAAGCCCAAAGGGAATAGCCCCCACCATGCGGCGTCCGCCCCCGACGATACCGGCAATGACAGGTGGTTCGATAAGTTCAACTGAGCCGCCGTAGAGCCACCCAAGACGACAGAGCGCCCCTTCCGGCAAGCGGACAAGATACCATGTGTCATACTTGACATCGGTCTCGTCCGTGTTTGGTTTTTCGCCTTCTTCCGTGCTTGTTGCTGTTCGCTCGACCCGTTGTCGTTTGAGAACGTCAAACTCCACACCGCTTTTGAGCAGCGTGATGACGTCAGCATCCCGGCGCGGTTGAACTCGGAGACGGGTTTCACGCTTGAGACGACCACGAATTTGCGACTGGATGCTGGCCTGTTCCCGTTCGAGCGTCTGGCAGGCATCGAGAATGTTGCGCGGAATGATGTGACGTGCCTCAACCCAGCCGAATTTGGATTCGCCTTCCTTTTGCACCTTGAGCCATTCGATACCGTTGACTTCAGCCCGGTGATAAATACGCAGTCGATCGCCTTTTTGCAGCTCTCCTACCTTGAGGTTGACCAATGCTGTCGAGTTGAACAACCCGGCCCGCTCGGAAATCACAACGCCTTCCTCTGGCCTTTCCCCAGAAGCTGAGTTTCCGGAACAAGCCATTTGACTGCTAAGAGCAACTAAGATAGCCAAGCGCAAAAGCGCGCGGCTACAACGCCAGAACCAACAGCAAAAAGGCATAAGTGTTGGTAAAAACTTTTGGCGCAGTTGTGCTTTCTGTACAAAACCGGATGAAATACTCACTACCAACACGCTATCTTAGCTACCTTGCCGATGCAATTTTAGCCTTCTGCAAGAGTCTTCGTTGGTTTAGTTTGCCCAGGGCCGCTTCATAGCGGAAAGCCATCCACAAAAGGAGCGATTTTGTGAACAAGCCACTTACAGTTGGGGTCATCTTCGGCGGCCGATCAGGCGAACATGAAATATCACTGCGGTCGGCAGCTACTGTGTTATCAGCTCTCAATCCGGAGCGGTATCGCGCCGTGCCGATTGGCATCACACGGGAAGGGCAATGGGTTGCCGGCCCGGCAGCGAACGAAATGCTCTCGTTGGGTAAACAGCCCTGCCGTCATGCAGCCCGGCTGCCAGAGCCGAGCGCGTTCCGCCTGCCTTCACCGGCTGTAATTTTGGCTTCTCTTGCTAGCGTTCTTGGAGAACTCGATGTGGCCATCCCTGTACTTCACGGGACGTACGGCGAAGACGGCACCATCCAGGGACTCTTCGAGATGTTAGGCATCCCGTACGTTGGGTGTGGCGTGCTGGCCTCAGCCGTGGGGATGGATAAGATTGTGATGAAGCAGTTATTCCGCCAGGCCGGCCTACCTGTTGTTGAGTTCCGTTGGTTTTCACGCCATGCTTGGGCGACCGAAGGAAAAACCTTGCAACAGGACATTCTTCAGCAGCTCGGTTTGCCAGTGTTTGTCAAGCCGGCCAATCTTGGTTCTTCGCTAGGGATTACGCGCGTAGATGACCCGGCTGACTTTGCCGCCGCCGTCGCTTTGGCCGAGCGGTATGACCGGCGCATCATTGTCGAAAAAGGGTACGAAGTACGAGAGATTGAAGTAAGTGTGCTCGGCAACGAGCAGCCGGAAGCCAGCATACCAGGTGAGATCATCAGCGGCTCGGCGTTTTACGATTACGCCGATAAGTACTCGCCTGACAGTCAATCGCAGTTGGTGATCCCGGCGCCGTTGACGCCGGAGCAAACCGAGCAAGTGCGCCACCTAGCCATCCGCGCCTTCCAGGCCATTGACGGGGCAGGACTGGCGCGGGTGGATTTTTTCCTGCTTCGTCACACAAACGTGCTTTTGGTCAATGAAATCAACACGATGCCGGGATTTACCAGCATCAGCATGTATCCCAAGCTATGGGAGGCAAGTGGGCGTCCGCTACCGGCTGTGCTTGACCGATTGATTGATCTGGCCCTTGCACGCCATGCTGAAAAAGCGCGGTTGGCGCGGGGACTACCGCCCGAGACGGCACCTGGCTCATAATTTCCTGCCATGGGGCGTCTAAGCTCTGACCGGTTGGTTGAAGTAGGGAAATTAGGCGTATGAAACAAAGGATTTGGCATCAAGTGAGTAGGAAGTGGAAAGTAGGTGTGTTGTGTGGGCTGATTGCGCTAGGGCAATCCTTTCCAGCGGTGTATGCCCAGCAAGCGCCGCGCACGCCAAATCGTTCAGGCGCTGTATCCCAGGGCACAGACGCCGGAGACGATGTCATTCGCATCACCAACGTGACCGTCCCGGTAATTGTGACTGACCAAGACGACCGCTTCATCAGCAATCTGACAAAAGATGACTTTGAAATCTACGAAAACAAGAAGAAGCAAAAAATTGAGTCCTTTGAAAACAAGACTGACCTGCCGCTGTTTGTGGCGGTTTTGATGGACACCAGCGCCAGCGTCAAGCCTAAGCTGAAATTTCAGAAAGAAGCTACTATTTCGTTTCTTCAGACCATCATTCGGCGGCACAAAGACCAAGCGCTGTTTGCGACCTTTGACTCAACCGTTCAGTTGCGGCAGGACTTCACCGACGACACAAACTTGCTGACCAAGGCCATTATGGAGGTCAAGGCCAGCGGCGACACAGCGCTGTACGATGCCGTATACCGGGTGTGCGAAGAAAAAATGTACAACGTGCCTACACCCCGGAAGATCATCATCGTCATTACGGACGGCGCCGACACGGCCAGCGAACACACGCTGGAGGAAGCCATCGAAATTGCCCAGCGTTATGAAGTGCTCATCTTTGGTATCAGCACGCGCAACGCCGGCTTTTTCGGCACCGGTGCCGGTATGGTTGCCAACGAGGATGACGAGGCGCTACGCCAGTTGTGTACCCGAACTGGCGGCGATGTTGCCTTTCCGCAGAAGGTCATCGATCTTGAGCGCGCTTTCCAGCGCATTGACCAAGCAGCACGGCGGTACTATCTGCTGTCTTACGAACCGCAGGACCCAGATACCCCCGGCTACCGAAAAATAGAAGTCCGGGTTGTCACGCGCAAGAATGTCAAAGTCAAGGCGCGCGATGGCTATTTGGTGCGACGGCGGGCAGCCGCTGCTGGCGCTTCCTTGTGAAGCCATCTGCGTGAGAAAGGGACAGGTGCTGACCCGTTGCGGCTACTTGATAACGCCACGCTGGGAAGTGGCAATGAAGTCGAGTAGCAGGCGAATGCGTGGATGGTCGCCGAGTTTTTCCGTGATGGCAGCAACGGCCTGGGAGGTATTGAGCTTGGAGTTGAGCAACAGGCGGAAAGCCTGCTCGATGGCGCGCAAGTCGGTGTCTGGAAAGCCGGCTCGTCGCAGCCCAATACTGTTTGGGCCGTAACAGCGGGCGTGGTTGCCAACGCTGCGCGCATAAGGGAGTGCATCTTTGACCACAACCGAATAGGCCCCGATAAAAGCGTAGGTTCCAACACGACAGAACTGATGGACACCAACGTAAGCTCCCAAGATGGCATGGTCGTGGACTTCAACATGCCCGGCCAGTGAGGCTCCATTGGCCATGATGATGTGATTTCCGACAACACAATCGTGCGCCACGTGGCACTGTGCCATCAGCAGGTTGTCGTTACCGATCCGGGTAACGCCGCCGCCAACGCCAGTACCCCGGTGCAGTGTGGCGAACTCGCGGATGACATTTCGTTCACCGATGATGAGTTCTGTCCGCTCACCGGCATATTTCAGGTCCTGTGGGTCTTGGCCAACCGAAACAAAAGGAAACAGGCGGGTACCGCGTCCAATGCGTGTTGGGCCTTCAATGACACAGTGCGCCCCCACACTCACTTCGTCTTCAAGGACAACATCTGCACCGATAATGGCATAGGGCCCGATGGAGACATTTTTGCCAAGGTGGGCCTGGGGACTGATAATGGCTGTAGGATGAATGGGCATAGCCTATGAAACCAGCGTGTATTCGTTCTGGGGCGGCGGCGTCGCGCCTGAAAGCGACGCGCCTGTGTTTGGAAGTCACGACAAAATAGCACCTTGGGGAAGTTCGTGAAATCTTTGGGGAGAGATTGTCCGAACCAAGGAAAAAGGCCAGGGCAGCCATCTGAAGCTGCCCTGGCCTTGTGATTTTTCGACAGGAAGGGAGTTAGTCCCCTGTCTTTCTAACTTGAACACCGGTGTGTGTGGACACGGCGTGGATTATATCTCCGAGAGTAACCTCCTTGAGAGTTATTGTCACACGCGCTTGGGCATTGCCGGAGCTTACATGGAGCGGCAAGCCGCTTATGAACGATAGCCAATGCAGGAGGTGCCCGGCAGGGGCATCGCGGAAACACACATTGATTTTTTCGCCTCTCAGAAGTGCTCTACGCAGGCCCTGAAGTTGTTGGAAGTCCTGTCCGTCAATTTGCACCGTTCCCATCCTGGACAAAACTTCCAGGACATTCCATAGAGGGACTGCCTTGAAGTCAAGGTTGAGGGTATCATCGGACGCAAAAGCCTTAAATGCGATTTCTCGGCCGCTGACGCGCGTCAGTTCAGAAGAGAGTTGCTGGCTGTTAGCATTGGCTAACTGTAATGTAAGGCGTTCATGGAGCACCGCTCGTCCTGTTCCTTCTTCCAGACAACCGGAAAAGCAGCCTTCCGAAGAGCAGACAGCGAAACAGCTACCCGGACACGATGGACGCGCCGAACAACTGCTACTACTACAAGAGCACTCACTAGCGAGAGCCAGGTGCATCGGGCTAGTGAAGAACAACCAAGACAACAGCGTTGCAGCAAGGGCCTTTTTCACTGTTTTGCTCCTTTCCAGGATAGGTTTTGGCGAAGCTATACTTTGGGCAGAGCAGTAGCAAAGGTAGTAAGGCTGATGGCTGAATGTCAAGGTATATTGCTTATCCGGTGTAATTGCTGCTGGTTATGCCGATTCCGGTTATACCAGTTGATGACCGCGCAGGCGATGCTGCGATCAGGCGCTGACCCGTGCCGGTGATGACATAGGGGCCGATGGAAACCTGTTCACCGAGGCAGGTCTGGGGGTTGATGATGGCTGTGGGATGAATGGGCATAGCCTATGGAATCAACGTGTATTCATTCTGGGGCGGCGAAGCCGCGCTCAAAAACCGCTCAGCTTCGCGCAAAAAGGCTTCCGGGCGCTCAATGGGGGGCATGTGGCCGCAACGGTCAATGACCACGAAACTGGCCGTCGGCAGTCCGCCTTTGAGCTTTTCGCCCGAATGCAGCGGCAGAAGGGCGTCCTGCCTGCCCCAGATGATGAGCGTTGGGGACGTAATCCGGTTCAGGCGCGGTTCGAGCGCATCGTCGCCAGTCAGCATCGCGGCCAGCGCCCGGTCAATCACCCAGGTCTGGCGACGCGCCTGCGCCTGGAAGTCCCGAACCACAGGCGCGGGAAGCTGTGGCGGCTGGAAAAACAGCACCTTGAGGAAGTTTGTGAAATCTTCCGGGGTGGTGCCCGGGTCAAGCAGGGCGCGGTCCGGGGGCGGCTCGAAGCGAATTCCGGCGCTGTCCACCAGAATGAGCCGCGCCACCCGTTCCGGGTTTTCGCTGGCTGTGTAGGCCGCAATCCAGCCGCCCATGGACAGCCCACACAGATGCGCCTGCCGGACGCCAACCCGGTCAAGGAATTTCACCACCGTTGCGGACTGCTCACGAATGGCATAACTGGCGTTGGCGGGTTTGTCCGAGCGTCCAAATCCCGGCAGATCAATGGCATAGACGTGAAAGCGGCGTGACAGCGGCACGATGACCTGTCCCCAGTCGGCGTCTGAACTACCGCCCAGACCGTGAATGAGCACGAGCGGTTCACCAGTGCCGCCTTCCTTGTAATGCAGGCGAACGCCATCAATAACGACTTCCCGCGCCGCAATGCCCGCCCGCCACAATCGCCACTGGTCATACCAGTTGATGACCGTGAGCGGACGCTGATAGGCCAGCGTCCCGGCACAGCCTAAGGCAACTGTCGCCAGAAGCAGGATGGTCAGAGCACGCGCGAACCAGCGCGATGTCTGCCAGGGGAGAGAAGGCCAAGTGCGTGCGGAACAGGAAGACCGATGCGGCATAGGCTGATGCCGGAGGTTCAACGTATCTTCTTCTGCTTGCGCCGCAGGAAGTCCATCATGACGTACTCACCCAGCGTCATGACGGTCGTAAAGTACGCCTTGCCCTGTGCAATGCTGGTCACGCGCTTGATGAAATTCACCAGGTAGGGGTCATCGGCCAGCATGAAGGTATTGATGGTAATGTTGCTCCGCCGGCACTGGGCGACTTCCCGGTATGTTGCCTCCATAATCACCGGGTCAAGCCCCATGGAGTTTTTGTAAATCCTTCCATCCTCAAGGGTTAAAGCAGAAGGCTTGCCATCGGTAATCATGATGATCTGCCGCATATCCACGCGCTGGGCCAGCAGTAGACGACGTGCAAGCCTGAGGCCTTCAGCGGTGTTTGTGTGATATGGCCCGACGGTAAGCTGTGCCAACTTGCCGAGCGGCACTTCCTCAGCCGAGTCATGAAAAAGTACCAACTTGAGTGTGTCGCCGGGATACTGGGTGCGGATAAGATGCGTCAGCGCCAAAGCCACCCGCTTGGCTGGGGTGAAGCGGTCTTCACCGTACAGGATCATGCTGTGACTGCAATCGAGCATGAGCACCGTGGCGCACGAGCTGGTGTATTCCGACTGATGAACCATCAAGTCGCCGTACTCAACTTCAAGTGGTACCCGCAACCCATGGCGTTGAATGGCTGATAGCAGGGTGGCGTTGACATCCAGGTTGAGCGTGTCGCCGAACTCGTATGGCTTGCTGGATTGAAATGCCTCTACACCGGTTGAAAGATGCTCGGTTTCATGCCGCCCGGCATAGCCTCGGCCGAGTGCACCAAGGAGTTGGCTAAGCGCCTTGTAGCCTAAAAAGTCCATGCCCTTTTCCGTCAGCACGAACTTGGTGCGTACCCCTTCATCTTTATCAATTCGCCCCTGCCCTGCCTGCGGCGTTGTCAACATGCCAAAGTCATCAGGCTGGGCACGCAAGTAGCCTTCCTTGAGCAAGCGTGCGATAAGCGCATCCACCAGTTCATCGAGCTTGTTTTTATCCAACCTGCCGGAAGCATCATGAAGGGCTTTCATTTCTGCTTCGTCAAGGAGTTCGCCGGTGCGGATAAGCTGCCGGATGGCTTCACGCAGAGCTTCCAGCGATTGGTCTGGGGTCTGGATACGGCGGGACCAGCCACCAGAAGGAAAACCGCTTTGCAGGAAAAAGTCAGACAGCTTTTCAAGCAGCGTTTCAAGGTTGAATCGGTTCAGGTCGAGACCATCCCACTTTCCGTAGCACGTAATCATCGCGGCGTGTCCTCAAACATGCTGGTAGGCTGGCAAAACGCCCAGCCATACACTACCGGAGGGTTTTGGAGGTGCTGCAAACGCTAGCCGACCGGCGCTGAAGACGCAACTCACGCTTCCCTTGCTTGACCAGGCAAGGCCGGCTTTCTACCATCCCTTTGGTATGCAGGTTCACACAACCAGGGGTTGGGTTGTGCTTGGCGCGCTGTCAAACCTCCTGTAATACAAAGAAGAAACTGTTTTATGTCGAATAGTTTACAGAACTACATCCCGTTGCTGATGGTGTTTGGGCTGGCGTCACTTGTCGCCGCCTTGATTTTGAACACTTCGCGCCTGCTGGGTCCGAAAGTCAAAACCCGTGAAAAGCTCATGCCCTACGAATGTGGCAATAACCCGGTAGGTAGTGCGCGGGAGCGTTTTTCGGTCAAATTTTACCTGGTATGCCTGTTGTTTATTTTGTTTGACATCGAAGCCATTGTCCTGATTCCCTGGGCAGTGGTGTACAAAGCCCTAGCTGCCGAACTAGGCAACAAGCTATTCGTTTACGGCGAAATGATGTTGTTTGTTGCCCTGCTTTTTGTCGGCTACATCTACGTTTGGAAAAAGGGCGTTTTTGACTGGAGCAAGTAGCATCCAGTGTGATGGAAGGAGAAAGCCATGGGCCTTGAGACAACCATTGGCATGGCACTGCCGGAAGTGCTAACGGCACGGTTGGAAGACCTGATCAACTGGTCGCGTAAGTCGTCGCTGTGGCCGGCGACTTTTGGTCTTGCTTGCTGTGCGATTGAGATGATGAATGCAACTTCGGCCCGCAATGATATAGCGCGGTTTGGTTCGGAGGTGTTCCGCGCTAGCCCGCGTCAGGCCGATGTCATGATCGTTGCCGGGCGGGTCTCCCGCAAAATGGCACCGGTGCTACGTCGTATTTATGACCAGATGCCTGACCCAAAGTGGGTCATTTCAATGGGCGCGTGTGCTACAGCCGGTGGGATTTTCAATAACTACGCCATTGTGCAGGGCGTGCATCAGGTCGTGCCGGTGGATGTCTATGTGCCAGGATGTCCGCCGCGCCCAGAGACCCTGATCTATGCCCTGATGAAGCTCCAGGAGAAGATTATGACCGAGCGGTTGACGGACCGTCGCGATCGCAATCTGCTGGGAGAGGAACTCCCTAAAGGAGCTGCGGCATGAGCGGAACCGGAGCCGAAACTGTTGATACAACAGCCGGTGAACTGGCACTGATCAAGGGCGCTGCAGATACCCTGACCCACCTGCGCCAGCGCTTTCAGGACGCAATTGAGCAGGTTGTCGTTCAACACGGCGAAGTAACGGTGTATGTAGCGCGTGAAGCCATTGTAGATGTTGCCCGCTACCTGCGTGACGAGCCGAAGCTATTGTTCAATCTGCTTTCCGACCTGTGCGGTGTGGACCGGGGCCTTGAAGCTGACCCGCGCTTCGAGGTGGTCTATCACCTGTTTTCCATTCCGCACGGCTACCGCCTGCGGTTGAAGGTGCGCGTCCCAGAACATGACTGCGAAGTGCCAACTTTGGTCGGTGTTTACCCGACAGCCGAGTGGCATGAACGAGAAACCTTCGACTTGATGGGCATTCGCTTTAGAAACCATCCCGATCTGCGCAAGATTTTGACCCCCGACGATCTAGAAGGTCATCCACTACGAAAGGATTTTCCGCTTCAAGGGTACTGAGCCGGCATGCTGCGACATTGCCAACCCTGACGGAATGCAGCTTGCGATGTCATCTCTTCGCCATTCCAACGTTATTGAACTCGACTATGCCCCGCAGCAAAAGATTCGGGAGCTGTTGCGCGAGCGGTCGGCGCTTGACAACGCCATTACGGTGAGCATGGGGCCACAGCACCCTTCGACCCACGGCGTGCTGCGGCTGGAACTCATCCTGGACGGCGAAACTGTCATCAGCGCCAAACCGGACATCGGCTATCTCCATACGGGAATGGAGAAGCTGATGGAAACCAAGAAGTATCAGCAGAATATCGTCATCACCGACCGGATGGATTATCTCAACCCGATGGGCAACAATCTGGGCTATGTGATGACGGTCGAAAAGCTGCTGGGAATAACCGATGAGATTCCGCCCCGGGCCCAGACCCTACGGGTTCTGCTGACCGAACTACAACGGATTGCTTCGCACCTGGTCTGGCTCGGTACGCATGCCCTTGACCTTGGGGCAATGTCGGTATTTTTCTACTGCTTCCGCGAGCGCGAGAAGATTCTCAACATCTTCGAGGCTGTTTGCGGCGGGCGCATGACGGTCAGCTACTTCCGCGTCGGCGGACTGCCTTATGACGTGCCGCCAAACTTCAACCGTCTCGTCAAGGAATTTCTGGATGAGTTCCCGGCCGCGCTGGCTGAGTATCACAAACTGCTAACCCACAATCCAATTTTCCAGAAGCGAACCCGCGGCGTCGGTGTGCTGTCTGGGGAAGATGCCATTGCGTTGGGGGTGACCGGGCCGACGCTACGTGGCTCTGGGGTTGCCCACGACGTGCGGCGAGCGGAGCCCTACTGTGGCTACGAAACCTACGACTTTGACATTCCGGTGGAGCGGGATGGCGATGTGTACGCCCGCTACCTCGTGCGCATGCGCGAAATGGAGGAAAGCTGGAAGATTTGTCGGCAGGCACTTGACCGCCTCAAGCCGGGACCGATCAAGGCGGACTCCCCGAAGATTGTCCTGCCTGACCGCGAGGAAATGAAGCACCAGATGGATGCCCTCATCCATCACTTTCTGCTGGCCGCTTATGGATTCAGTGTGCCCCCCGGCGAAGCCTACCACGCCATCGAAGGCTCTAAAGGCGAGCTTGGCTTCTACATCATCAGCGACGGGACGGAACGTCCCTTCCGTTGCCACGTGCGCGGCCCCTCTTTCGTGAACCTGCAAGCTATTCCAAAGCTTTGCCAGGGTGCGTTGCTGGCCGATGTCGTGGCCATCATCGGCAGTCTGGACATTGTGCTGGGCGAAATTGACCGGTAAGACGAGCATGCCAACCTTTGCTGACGTACTCACACCCGAACTTGAACGCCAGGCAGATGCCATCATTGCCCGCTACCCACAGAAGCGCTCGGCTATCCTGCCCCTGTTTCACCTGGTGCAAAATGCCTGCAACTACGTCCCGGAAGACGGCATGCGCTTCATCGCCAAAAAGCTTGGGCTGAATATGAACGACGTGTATGAGACGCTGACGTTCTATTCCATGCTGTTTACCGAGCCAATTGGCACGTACCACATCCAGCTCTGCCGGACGATCAGTTGCTACCTGTGCGGCGCATTACAGATTCGGGAACACCTTGAGAAGCGGTTGGGCATTCAGCCCGGACAAAAAACCTCAGACGGGCGCTTTCGGCTCAGCGAAGTTGAATGCATTGGCGCCTGCACCGGCGCGCCGGCTATGCAGATCAACTTTGACTTTTATGAGCGTCTCACCCCGGAAAAGGTGGACGCTATTCTCGACGCGCTCCCATGACGGCTTCCACGACGACGGTCACACTTTCCATTGCTGGACTTGACCCGGCGGGCGGCGCCGGTTTGCTGGCCGATTTGAAAACAATGGCAGCTCATGGCGTGCATGGGGTGGGCGTCCTAACGGCCACAACAGCCCAGAACACCGTCGGCGTCAAAAGCTTTCATCCGCTGCCGCCGGAGGTCGTTTTGGCGCAACTGGCTGCCTTACACGAAGACATCACCATCGCTGCTGCCAAAACCGGCATGCTGGCCACCGGTGACATCGTTGAAGCAGTTGCCGACTGGTTGGCCGCAAACTGGCGTGCGCCGCTGGTTGTAGACCCGGTGCTGGTAGCAAGTAGCGGGCAGCTTCTGCTTGAACCCGATGCCATTGCCCGGCTGAAAGCCAAACTGTTGCCCCTAGCAACCGTGGTGACACCCAACCTGCCGGAAGCAACCGAACTAGTTGGCTTTCCGGTCGAAACAGCGGAGGCCATGGTGGAAGCGGCGCGCGCGCTTCATGCCCTTGGTCCTCGGTGGGTGTTGGTCAAAGGGGGGCATCTAGGTGGGGATGCCGTAGACGTGCTCTTTGATGGCAAAGAATACCATACCTTCTCGGGCAGCCGAATTGCTGTAGAAACCCACGGCACAGGATGCACGCTATCGGCAGCACTGGCGGCCCTGCTTGGCCGGGGGCTCTCCATGGTAGAAGCCGTTGCCCAAGCTAAAGCCTATGTCCGTGAAACGATGACACGCGCAATCTGCATTGGTAAAGGTAAGCATCTGCTAGGTCACTTGCCGTTGACCTATGCCTGACGAAAACTTTGCCTTTCGACGCTATGGGGAAGTGGCTGTTTTGGTTTGCCTGCCGCTCGAGGCCGCAGGTTTTCGGCATGGCTTCAGCACCCGGCTGGGCGGAGTAAGTCCGTTACCTGCCCGTGCACTCAACCTGGGGTACTTCGCCGGTGATCGCCCGGAAAATGTAACGGAAAATCGGCGTCGGTTTCTGGCGGCACTGGGCGAAACCGAAGACCGTCTATACACACTCCGGCAAGTTCATGGCGATACCATACAGCTTCTGGATACCGTTTCCAGAGCGGAGACGAGGGAAGGGGATGCTTGGGTTGGGCACGATCCCACCCGGTGGGCAGCAGTTTACACGGCTGACTGCCAGGCGGTGTTGATCGGCTGTCCCCGGACGGGAGCTTTTGCCGCCGTCCATGCCGGTTGGCGTGGGACGTTGGCACGTGTTGTCGAAAAGACTATTGTCCGGCTCAGGGAGACTTACGGTGTACGCCCGGAAGATGTACACGTTGCGCTGGGGCCGGCGGCAAGTGTTGCCCACTACGAAGTAGGCGAAGAAGTTGTCGAGGCCTTCCGGCAAGCCTTTCCTTCAGAAGCCACGGCGTGGTTTCAGCGGCCATTGCCCGGCGGAAAGCTGCATCTTGACATCCCACAGGCGAATCGTTGGCAGTTGATAGAAGCTGGTGTCCGTCCTGACCGCATCTATACTTCCGGTTGGTGCACGATGACACGCACGGACTTGTTTTTTTCCTATCGCCGTGAACGCCAGCAAGGTCCGGTAGGACGGCTGATTGCTGCGATTGGGCGCACCGGTTCGCCCGGATAATCCCTGTGATTTCCGGCAAAAGACGCCATGACGCACGCCGGGCGACAACTGCTTTACTTTCTTGAAGAAAGTTACGGCGGTGTGGCCGACTACGCCCACGAGCAGTGCCAGGCACTTGCGGCGCTGGGCGTCGAGGTGACGCTGCTGACGACGCCATGCTACCCGGTACGCTCCGGGGCGCAGTACATCTGCTGCCCGCGCCTGCTGGAGCCGCGCCCGGAACGTCCGATTGCCAACCGCTGGTGGCGCGGCGGGCGCTACGTCTGGATCAAGCTGGAAAACTATCGCCGTCTCGTGCAGACCATCCGCACCAGCGGCATCCGGCGCGTCATTATCGGGTCGTTTGGGGAATATCTGGCTCCCCTGTGGTCGCCTTCGCTGCGGCGGTTGCAGCGGGAAGGGGTTGTTTTCGGGGCTGTTGTTCACGATCCGGTGCGCGATTATGTCATCGGGCCGCTTTGGTGGCACCGGCGGTCAGTCGGGGACGCCTATGCCCACGTACGGGAGGCTTTCATCCACGAGGAGATTACCCTTGACACAGTACGCCCGAATCCCAGCCTGCGGGTTACGGTTGTGCCCCATGGCATCTATCCGTATCCGCCGCCGACGGCCTCACGTGAAGCCGTGCGCCGGCGGCTTGCGCTGCCGGACGACGCCCCAGTACTGCTGGCCTTTGGTAACATACGCGACGCCAAGAACCTGCACTTGGTCATCGAAAGCCTGCACCACTGCCGCCGGCCGTATCTCATCGTTGCCGGGCGGGTGCAGTCGGCGGGGCAACGTCCGCTGGCATTTTACCGCAAACTAGCAGAGCAGTTGGGCGTTGCTGACCGCTGCCGGTGGATAGAACGGTACGTGCCGGCTGAAGAGGCTGCCAATCTCTTTGCGGCGGCAGACGTTGTCGTACTGACCTACAGCCGGGCTTTTCGTTCTGCTAGTGGCGTGTTGGCGCTGGCCGCCAACTATCAGGTGCCGTGTCTGGCCTCGAGCGGATCAGGACCGCTCAAGACACTGGTTCAGAAGTATGCATTGGGGCGGTGGGTCGAACCTGATGATCTCCAGGCGCTTGTAGCCGGCCTGGAAGACTTGTTACAGCACCCGCCGCAGCCGCACTGGGCGCGTTTTCGTGAAGAAAACTCCTGGCGTATCAATGCACAGCGCATCGTCGAGCGCATGTTCGGCGACGGAGAAGATGGTTAGAGGAGTGCTTTCGCATGCGTTGGTGGCGCACAGCCCGCACGGTGTACGCTCTGTGGTCCCGTGCTCGGGTTGGTGTGACCTGGCGGGACAAGTGGTTGGCGTTTTTGCTGGCCGGGTTGGTCTCGATGGGCGAGCACCGGGTGCGGGCGCGAAACTGGTTTTTCAACCGAATCAATGCCTGCGCTCGTGAGGGGCAGGTGCACCTGCGGCTGCGGATTGGCCGGCGCATCTGTACCGTCGCCATGCGCCAGGGCGACCGTGAGGATTTCCTGATCGGTGGGGAACTGGTCAAAAGGGCCTATGCGCCGCCGCCCTTCACGCCGCGCCAGATCGTGGATGGCGGAGCCAACATCGGCCTATTTGCCATCTATGCCAACGCCCTTTTTCCAGAAGCCAAGCTGGTTTGCTACGAGCCAGATGAAAAAAATCTGGCGCAGTTGCGCTATAACCTGACGATCAATGGGATTGCAGCCGATGTGCAGCCTGTGGGCCTGTGGTCACGCGAGACCACGCTGTATTATCACCCGGTTAGTTCCTGTGGGGGATATATTGATGAGACGCCGCCGGGGATTCCGATTCCCTATGTTGTCCCCAAAATCGAGCCAGATTGCTGGTTGAAGCTTGACATCGAGAGCAGTGAATACGAAGTATTGCCACGCCTGCTGGCCGATGGGGCATATCCGCGATGGATTTCGATGGAACTCCACGCTTTCGCGCAGCGCGGGCAGGAATTGCTCCGCCTTTTGGAAGCCCATGGCTACCGGGTACGCGGGGATGTGTCGCCGGAGTTGTGGTTGACAACAATTGAAGCCTGGCGGGAGCCAGTTGACGGACGGTGAACTTAGCCGGCCATCAGGCTGTCCCGATCGACGAGGACGGAAGTGATGATAGCCTCGGAAACGGCCTGCCCCTCGACAGTGATTTCGCCGCGCAAACGGGCAACCCGGCCCTTGAAGCGGAGCAGCGTCATGGTGATGTGCAGAGTGTCGCCAGGGACGACCGGGCGGCGGAACTTCACTTCGTCAATCCCGGCAAAGAGCAGCAGCTTTTTTTCCGGCTCGGCAATCTGGTTAAGCAGAAGCAGTCCGCCGGTCTGCGCCATGGCTTCGATTTGCAGCACGCCGGGCATGACGGGCATGCCGGGGAAGTGTCCCTGAAAAAACGGCTCGTTGATGGTGACGTTTTTGAGTCCAACAATGCGCTGTCCAGGTGTCAGTTCGATGATGCGGTCCACCAGCAGAAATGGGTAGCGGTGGGGAAGATAAGCCTGAATTTGCGTCGTGCTCAGCAGGGTTTCCATAAGGGTCTAACCTTCACTTTCTGCTGGCTGGTGCATCGGCGCTGGCAAAAGCGTCTTTAGGTGCGTTTCAATAGCAGCCAGCCGGGCCTCGATGTCCGGCAGGCGGTAGGGTAAACGAGCGGCATAGATACGTTCTCGCTTCCACTCGCGTAAGGTCGTAATCGGCATGCCGGCATAGGTTTCTCCGGGTGGAACGGATTTTGTAATGCCAGATTTGCCAGCAATGGTTGCGCCATCTCCGACTTCGACTTGTGGATTGGCGCCAACCTGTCCGGCCATAGTCACACGCCGTCCGACTTTGACACCGCCGGAAAGGCCGACGAGTGCGGCCAACAAACTGTCTTCTCCAATCGTGCAGTTGTGCGCAATATGCACCAGGTTGTCAATCTTGACACCGCGTTTGATCCGGGTTTCGCCCAGCGTAGCACGGTCAATGGTGGAGTTAGCCCCGATTTCAACATCGTCTTCAATGACAACCGTGCCGACTTGGGGAATTTTGACGTGTGTGCCGTCGGCATCGCGCGCGTAACCGTAGCCATCGGCGCCAATGACAGCCCCGGCATGGAGGATGCAGCGGGCGCCAATCTGGACGCCGTCGTAAATGGTCACATTGGGATAAATGATGGTATCGTCGCCGATGGTCACGTGGCGTCCGATGACAACGCCGGGATGAATGGTGACCCGCGCCCCAAGCCGTGAGCCTTCTCCGATAACGACACGCGGCCCAATTGTTGGGCTGTCACCGATGACTACGTCTGTTGCCAGCGTAGCTTCAGGGGCAATGCCCAGAGCTTTCCGAGGAGGAACGTGCAACAGGGCAATGGCTCGCGCAAAGGCGACTTTGGGATAGGCTGCCGGCAGGAGGTTGTAACGAGCAGCATCGGCTTCTGTCACTGTCTCGGCAGCAACGATAAAGGCAGCGGCCTGTGAGGTTGCCAAGCGGTCACGGCGAGAACCAAGCGCCAGTGCCAGATGAGTGGGCGGAGCCGTCTCAAACTCGGCAACTCCCAAAATAGAAATCTGCGGGTTGCCAAGACAGGGAAGCCCAAGGGCTGCGGCCAGTTCACCGAGCGTCATGACCATGGCACCGACTTAGGGCTTTGCACTGGTTGTTGGTGCGGCCACCGGGTTGGCGCGATTGTATTCCTTGATGAAATCCTCGGTGATGTCGACCGCATTGTCTACGTAGGGGAGCATTCCGAGGTTGTTGTTGGCAGCCAAGACACCAATGTCAATGATCATGATGATGCCGCGTGCTGCCGCATAGCTTTCCATAAATTTGAAGACTTTTTCGCGGAGCGGGTTGAGGACGATCTGCTGCTCGCGCTCGATATCGGCACGCAGGTCTTCGTCCTTCCGCTTGTACTCTTTTTCAAGCGCCATGCCTTGCTCCTGAGCTTGGCGGCGAACGTCAGCCGAAAGCTTTTCATCCTGCACCTTTTGACTCAATTCCTGAAGACGTTTGGCCAGGTTTTCGAGTTCGGTCGTGCGGGGCTTGAATTTTTCCTCCAGCTTCTGTACTTGCCGCCGAAACTCGTCAATCTTGTCACCAAACACCAGAGTGTTGACAACAACAACTCGGCCCGTTGGAATCGAGCTTGTCTTGGCAGAGGCTGTCGGCTGAGAAGAGCCCGTGGGAAGCGCCTGTGCGGTAACAGGAGTAAAGCTTGCCGCAACTACGGCAAGCACCCAAAGCAAAAGAGAAAACTTCATGATGATGACGTCCTTGTTGGGGTGGCTGCTGGTTGGTGTGTTACGGGCAACATGTGCCCTGCGCGATGAGTGACCGATGCACCCTTCCACAAGAGAAGTTTGCCATTATACAAATGCCCGCTCCACGCGCAATCAGCAATTGTTCGCGTAGCATTGCTCGCCTGCAAATGTTTTTCGTAAAGGCAAGACCCGCCAGGGCTTTTCATTGACACTAAAGGTGCTTACTAAAGTACGATAGCAATAGTTTGATGTCTTGCCTTGCTTCCGGGATGGGCTTGCTGCAAGGCAGCTAGGCAGTAGTTCGGTGCAGAAAACCAGCATCTAGGGCAAAGCGGCTTCCAATAATGGGATGGCGGGTAGTTGTACGGGGACAAACCTACGAGACAAATCTTGAAGAACTCAGGCAGTGGGTTCGTGAGGGGCGGGTACTGCCCACTGACCAGGTGTTTCAGCCGGGGCTGGGGTGGAGTGCTGCCGCCCAAATCCCGGAGTTACAGGGTTGGTTTCCGCCAGAAGTTACTGCCTCATTGCCATATGCGGCCCCATCATACCTGCCGGCCGGTGCCCCTTATGCACCCCAGGCTCTGCCTTCTGATCCTTATACCCCGGCCTATGGGCAGGTTGGAGGTTACAGCTACAGCCAGATGCTGGCTGCCATGCCGGCCACCCCGGCCAGCTTTGGACAACGTTTCATCGGCTACCTTGTGGACACGGTTCTTTCCCTGCTGTGCGCTGTGCCGGGGATTATCTCCTACATGAGCGCCGTTGTGGCTGGCGGGCGTGATGGTGCAGGGGGCGCTACCGGGCGGGCTGTCGGCGGTTACCTCCTGATCTACCTTGGGGTCATTGGGTATACCCTGCTCTGCGCTTACATGACGAGCACCAGCGGCGCATCGCCGGGGAAGAAAATTGCCGGGACGGTTGTCCTGCGCGAAGATGGGCAATATCTTGGTTTTGGAATGGCCATCCTGCGCGAGCTTCTCAAAAATGTCTTCGGCAACATCTGCTCCCTGCTAAACCTGTGGCTGCTGTTCGATCCGGCGCGCCAGCAGCTCTACGACAAGGTCGTGCGGGCCAACGTGTATGACGCAAGGAGTGAGAGGCGCAACCGAGTTCCCTAGCAATCCTCGGCAAAGACCCCTCGGCAGTCAAATGCCTGCGTCTGCCGTACAAAGTCCCAGTGCCTTTTCAGATAACGGCAGCTTCTAGAATCTCCAAAGTACCGATGTCCGCCTCAAGTCGGGCGCGGACGCCAAAGGGCAGCGTCAGGTTGCCCACTTCGCTATGTCCACTGCGCCAGCCATACAGTGTCGGGACGCCCACCGGACGGACCAAGTCATAGATGACCTCTGCTAGTTGATACCCCTGGTCTGGATGCTGTGTGCAGTCGCTCATTTCACCAAAGACAAACCCAGCCACGTGGTCGAGCTGGCCGGCCAACCGGAGCTGCTGAAGCAGACGGTCAATTTGGTAGGGTTTAGTAGAGGTGTCTTCAAGAAAAAGGATGGTGCCTTGAGTATCGAGCTGCCACGGGGTGCCTACCAGGGCTGCCACAAGGGAGAGGCAGCCCCCGACTAACTGGCCGGTAGCTGTTCCACCGATAAGCGTTTCAACGTGAGGGGAGGTCAGCTTTCCGGCCGGCTGGGGAGTCATCACCAAGCGGTGAAAGCTGTCCCAGTCATAGTGTCCTGGCCCGGCAGAAAAATCCTTTGCCACCATTGGACCGTGAAAGGTTACAAGGTCACAGGCGCGGTGCAAAAACAGATGGAGTGCCGTCAGGTCGCTGTACCCAACGAAGATTTTGGGCTGCTCCCGCAACCGGGCTGCTTCAATGTACGGCAAAAGGTGCATTGTGCCATAGCCGCCACGCGCCGCCACGATGGCTGTAACTTCCGGGTGCATCCACAGCGCGTGCAGTTCGTCGAGACGCCGGCGCAACGTACCTGCTGTGTAGCGTTCCTTTGCGCCGATGTCCGGGCGATGGATGACGCGAAAGCCGAGACGCTCCAGTTCACGGATGCCGGCCGCCAGCCAGTCCATCCGTACGTTGCCGGCCGGGGCAATGATGCCAATCGTGTCGCCGGGTTTCAGGGCCGGGGGCTTGACCATACATCGCTCTCGGTGGTGTCGCGCAGGACTTCAAGCAGCCGCGTTACAGCGTGCAGTTGCCGGGCGAGTGGCAAACCACCGGCTTCCAGATCAGGCGTCGGTGGGAGATGGACAAAGCCAAACCGGCACGGAAGACGCCGTTGGCGGAGAGCGTACAGCCCAGCGTAAAAGAGGTGGTTGCAGAGATAGGTTCCGGCTGAATACGAAATTTCGACCGGAAGTTCATCCGCGTGGAGCGCGGCTTCCATCGCACGGATGGGGAGCGTCGTCCACAGTGTTGGCGGCCCGTCAGGCACAACCGGCGTATCCCGCCGCAGGTTTCCAGCGTTGTCAGCCACGGCGAAATCATCGAGGTTGACGGCCAGCCGTTCGAGGGCAATGGCGCGGCGTCCAGCCGCCAGCCCCAGCGCCAGTACGGCCGCCGGACGGGCCTCTTCCACAACCTGCATCAGCCGCGCCACGCTTTCGTTGGCAACAACCGGCAGCACCAGGCGCATCAGGTCTACGCCGGCTGGGGGCGCTACTGTCAGCGCCACCGTCTGCGATGGGTTGGTGGGAAAAGTCCCAAATGGCTCAAACCCAGTGACTAGGATGCGCATGGCAACGGCTTCCGACTACCACATTCTGCCTGCTACTTGAACGACTGGCCGGTGTTGCCGCTCCTGGGCATCTACAACGGCAATGGCTGCGAGGTTGATGATGTCCTTGACCTCGGCATTGTTGGGCAGGACGTGCGCCGGATAGGCTAGTCCCATCAGAATAGGACCAACGGCTTCGGCTCCGCCCAGTGTGGCTAACAGCTTATAGGCAATATTGGCTGAATGCAGATCAGGAAAGACCAGCACCGTCGTGCGCTTGTCGCCCAGCGCCGAAAACGGATAGTCCCGCGCCAGTTGTTCTGGCGAAAGAGCAACATCAGCCATCACTTCTCCATCAATGACCAAGGTCGGTTGTTTTTGCCGTGCTAGCTCGACAGCCCGCCGTACCTTTTCGGTCAGCGGATGCCGTACGCTTCCAAACGTCGAAAATGACAGCAAGGCCACCCGTGCCTCGATGCCAAACTGCTTGGCAGCGCGTGCAGCATAAATGGCAATGTCGGCTAGGTCTTCGGCAGTTGGTTCAATGTTGACAGTTGTATCAGCGAAGAAATAAGCCCGGCTTTTGACCAGCATTAGGTGTACGCCCATGACGCGCCGGACATCGGCTTCGGTTCCAAAAACGCGGAGCACCGGTTTGAGTGCCTCGGCATAGGCGCTTGTCACTCCTGTTACCATTGCGTCAGCATCGCCTAGTCGCACCATCATGGCTCCGAAGTAATTCGAGCGCTTGAGCATTTGACGCGCACCAATCAGCGTCAAACCTTTGCGCTGACGCAGTCGGTGCAAAGCAGCAGCATACTCTTCAAAGCGCTCGGAGCTTTTCGGAGTGACAATCTCTACAGCGTCCAAGTCAAGCCGGAGCAGGTCTGCACGGGAGCGGATAAAGGCTGGATCTCCTAGCAGAATGGGTTGGGCAATTCGGTCTTCAGCCAAAGCAGCCGCAGCGCGTATGACGCGGTCATCGTCACCTTCAGGAAAAACAACCCGCTTTGGTGCGCGCCGTGCCTTAGTGAATATGATCCGCAGGGTTTCACGTGATTTACCAAGCCGACTGGCTAGTGTTTCACGGTACTCATCCAAGTCAAGGGTAATCCGTGCCACGCCATCTCGCATAGCTGCCTCGGCTACAGCCGATGCCACCCAGATGAGCACCCGGTAGTCAAAGGGCTTGGGAATAATGTAATCCGGGCCGAACACAAGGTGAGAAAGTCCATAGGCTTTGGCAACTGCCTCTGGAACATCTTGCTTGGCCAAGGCAGCCAGGGCGCGGGCGGCGGCCATCATCATGCCGTCAGTGATGGTTCGTGCGCGAACGTCAAGGGCACCTCGGAAAATAAAGGGAAAGCCAAGGACGTTATTGACTTGGTTGGGGTAGTCACTGCGTCCGGTGCCCATAATGCAGTCGGGACGCGCGGCTTTGGCTTCCTCGTAGCTGATTTCTGGGTCTGGATTCGCCATCGCAAGGACAATCGGACGCTCGGCCATACTCTTGAGCATGTCTGCTGTGACCATGCCTTTGGCTGAAAGCCCAATAAATACATCAGCGCCGCGCATGGCGTCGGCTAGTGTCCGAGCGTCGGTCTCGACGGCAAACTCGGCCTTGTGCTCGTTCATCCCTTCTGTGCGTCCTCGGTAGATGACGCCTTTGGTATCGCACATGATGATGTTTTCCGGTCGGACGCCGAATTTTTTGTACATCCGTGCGCACCCCAAAGCGCTGGCACCTGCCCCAGAGAAGACAATTTTGACGCTGTCAAGAGATTTCCCGACGAGTTCTAGCGCATTGATCAAAGCCGCACTGGAAATGATTGCCGTGCCGTGCTGGTCGTCGTGAAAGACCGGAATATCGAGAATTTCACGCAGTCGTTGCTCAATGTAGAAGCACTCCGGCGCTTTGATGTCTTCGAGGTTGATGCCACCGAAGGTAGGTTCGAGAATTTTGAGCGTCTGGATGAGTTCGTCGGGGTCTTCCGTGGCCAGCTCTAGGTCGAAGACATCAATGTCGGCAAAGCGTTTGAACAGCACGCCTTTGCCTTCCATAACTGGCTTGCTGGCTAGCGGGCCGATGTTGCCCAAACCAAGCACGGCTGTGCCATTTGAAACAACAGCCACCAGGTTGCCTTTAGCTGTGTAGGTGTAAGCCGCCGCCGGGTCACGGGCAATCTCAAGACATGGTTCGGCTACCCCTGGGGAATAAGCCAAAGACAGATCGCGTTGGGTTAGACAGGGTTTAGTTGGGACGACCTCGATTTTGCCGCGCCGTCCTTGGGCATGATAATCAAGTGCTGCTTGGCGCCGATTCATAGAACCTACCTCAAATCATACAAAGACATTCGCCTGACTCTAACGCAGGTGCGTCACTTCCGTACATTATCTTGTCGTCCTGCTTCGGCCGGGCCAGCCAAGACAAGGCTTCAGGCAAATACTGCCGGAGTTTTGGTTTTTGTCTATCAGGTTATCAACCAGCAGGCCACCTGATGGCCTTCGCCGACATTGCGCATGGGCGGTTCTTTGTGGCGGCATTCATCCACGGCAACAGGGCAGCGCGGATGAAAGCGGCAGCCAGGCGGAGGCGCAAGTGGACTGGGCACATCTCCACTCAGCGGGGCACGGACTTTGCGCCGGGATGGGTCAGGAAGGGGAATACTTTCCAGTAACGCCTGAGTGTAGGGATGACGCGGTTGGGTAAACATGCGGCGCGTTGGGGCTACTTCGACCAGTTTCCCAAGATACATCGTGCCAACGCGGGTGCAGAAATGCTCTACAACGGCTAGTCCGTGGGAAATAAACAGATAGGTTAGTCCGAACTGTTCTCGCAGGTCAGCAAGCAAGTTGATGATCTGCGCCTGAACGGAGACATCCAAGGCGGAGACCGGCTCGTCGGCGACGATGAATTTGGGCTTTAGTGCCAGTGCCCGTGCAATACTGATACGTTGGCGCTGACCACCGGAAAATTCGTGCGGATACCGACTAGCGTAATCGGGGTCAAGACCAACAAGGCGCAGCAGTTCGGCCACCCATTCCCGGCGCAACTGGGGATTGCCAACGCCGTGAATGATAAACGGCTCGGCAAGGATCTCACCAATACGCATGCGCGGGTTGAGTGAAGCATAAGGGTCCTGGAAGACAATCTGCATGTCGCGCCGCACCCGCCGGAGTTCGGCTGGGGAAAGCTGCCGGAGATCGCGGCCGTCAAAGACAATTCTTCCCCCGGAGGGTTCAATAAGCCGCAGAATGGTGCGGCCAACTGTCGTTTTGCCGCAGCCGGACTCCCCCACCAGCCCAAATGTTTCACCACGCTGAAGATAGAAACTCACGCCGTCAACGGCTTTGACAATGCCGCCGGCAACCGGAAAGTACTTGATGAGTTGCTCCACGTCGAGCAAAGGATGTGTCATAAAGTCCCTAAAGACAGGGCAGAAGGTGCTCGGAAAGCCGCTAAAGAGAACCGTTACTGCCGCAGGCTTTTTACTGAGACCAGCACCTGCGTCAAGAGCCGGTAGCTACGGGCATAAATGCCCGGACATTCACTTTCGCGAGGACCGGCAATGTTGAGCCGGACAGGTTGCCACTGCTCAATCCAGGCAATGATGATGGAGGCTGCTTCGGGCAACTGAAGGGTCACCAGCGCGCATGGCTTACGCCAGCGCATCGTGTAGTCAAGCGTCAACTGTGTGCCGCCTGACAACTCGTCTTCTAGTAGGATCAGCGTGGCGTCGCTGTCACGCACATTCCATTCGGTTCGCTGGGCGGGATTGGCATCTGGCGTTTCAACCAGAGGGTAGTCCAGAGGAAGGAAGCCGTCTTCTGCCCAGCGCCCCTGGGGACACCACCCGGCGCATTCCAAACCGACATGGCGGGCTGCATCCAGCGCAGCCCGGTCAACCCCCGTTTGCCCACCCGAGACAATCACCATAGCGCCATTCCTGTGTGCTAAGCCCGATTAGCTTGTCAGGCGACGGTAAATGCCGGGTAATTTCTCTGGCAAACTAAGCACGTCGTCAATTACGGTGTAGCCTACGTCCCCATACAACTCCTTGAGCTCCTGATCGGCATCCCGTTCAATCGTGATGCAAAATGGAATAATCCCCGACTGCCGGGCGCTGCGCAGGGCTTGCTTGCTGTCTTCGCGGGCGTAGCGGGCATCGCCGTAGTCATGGTCGTAAGGCCTTCCGTCTGACAGCAAAATAAGTAGCTTGGTGCGCGCTTGGTGTCCGGCCAGCTTACAGACAGCGTGCCGAACGGCGGCTCCCAGGCGGGTGTTATTTTGGTAGGTGATACCTCCAATCCGTTCTTCAATCTGGGGGCTGTAGCGCTCCTCGAAGTCTTTGACAATGTAGAAACGGACGTTGCGACGACCTTCACTGGTAAAGCCGTAGATGGCATAGCTGTCGCCGACGGCTTCGAGGGCCTCGTTCATGATGACCAGCCCTTCTTTCTCGATGTCAATGATGCGTTGTCCTGGCCGCGTGTAGGGCATCTTAGGGTGGCGCGTTAGCGTACGTGCCGTTGAACTCGACATATCGAGCAAAAACGCCACCGCAACATTCCGGCTTCGTCGCAGGTGTTTGATGTAGATGCGCTCGTTGCCGGAAAGAGATGCCCGTCGGTCGAGCTGGCGGTCAATGACAGCATCCAGGTCAAACATTTCTCCATCTAGTTCACCCGTGACCCGGCGGAGGGCTTCCGGTTTCATAAGCTGGAACTGATGGCGGATGGAAGAAATGAGCCCCTGGTGACGCGCACGTGTCAGCTCGACGAAAGTTCGTGTACCGGCTGCTGGTCGGTGTTCAATCACTCGGCACCAGTTGACGCGGTAGTCTCCCAGTTCACGGTCCCACTCATCATAGAAGAAAGCCCGCTCGCCAGTTTCTAGAGGTTGGTCGGCCGTCCACCCATCCCGTACCGGTTGGGACAGAAAGTTGGGCACAGGTGGCAGTCCTTCCTGTGCCCACGTCTCAAAGCTGTGACCGGGTTGAGGCGAGGCAGGGGACGCATGTGGGGTAGTAGAAGCAGAAGCTTCAGCGCCCTCAGTGTTATGGGGTGCATCGCCTGGTTGCTGGTTGCTATGGTTGACGATGAGCTCAGGGGTCTCGGATGGACGTACTTGCCCGATGAGCTCATAAATGCGTCGGGTTGCCAGTAGGGTATCTGTCAAAGCGGCTGTTGGAGAGTCAAGGTAGGTTGCGACAACTTCTTCAAGCGGCGTGACAATGTGGGCTAACTGCTGCCGGGTTGCATCATCTACCCCGCCGCACAAAGCAATCCGAAACAAAACTTCTGTCCACTGGTGTTCGGGCGGAAGTTGTAGGACATTCGGGCGGGTTTCCCGCAGGCGTGCAGCGACAAAATCCAAATCACGGCGAATACCCCGATAAGCGCGCCGCAGGCGGCGATCGATCCGAGCATTTTCAAGAATGGCAAACAGGCGCGTAGCGGTTGCTTGGTCGGGAAAGCATCGCAGAAGCGTGCGGTAGGTTACCGGTCCGTGGCTACCGGATGTTGGCTGGTTGTTGGGAAAGACCACCTGAAAATCCTGCTGTAGCGCGATAAGCTCTGGGGTGTCGGCCGCATGGGTTCCGTATTCGATCTGTCCAGCGCCGTGGGCGGCAAGCACTTTGTAGAGCCGGAAATTCGATTCCTCATCTTCAAAGTCGCTAACCTGGCCGGGCAAGGGCAGGGTTTGTCCATCGCCAATGGCAGCCTGTTCGGACGTGCTCGAAAGGGGAACAATCGTGACATGACGTCCGGTAAGCCCTTCAACATACAGGCGAAGGATAGGAGCTATCGCTTCGAGTGTAATGCCTGCTTGGTGGTCTTTGAGTGTTTCGCGGCTGGTGCGTGACTGTAGCCCATAGTACGCTTGAATAGCGCGCGTGTCAGAGTACCGCGCCAGACCTGCTAAGGCCCAATCGCGGAAGCGCTCGATACTGGTCTGGCGCAATGCTAACGGAGCGGATTTGAAGCACTCCAGCGCTGCCGTGCGATCGACTCGATCCAATTCGGCAACGGTCTCACAAAGCAGATGGAGTGCTGCCGTCAGGTCAGCACCGGACCTAGAGTTGGCAAGTGTATGCATGACCTCTGGCGTTAGCTTCAAAAATTGGTAGCTGTTGGTATTGCCTTGGGCACACATCCTAAGTGCTAGGCGCCGCCAAGGTTCATAGCCCTGCGGCCCGGCTTGCTGGACAACGGACGTTGCCGCACGCAGGTAATACAGCGCCAGGCTTCCCCCACGGTCTAGGAAAGCCTGTGTGTGTTCGAGCAAAGTGTTCCAATGCCCCTGCGTACGGTGAGTAAGAAGACTGGGGATAGCCAGGAAAAACTCAGCGGCCGTTCCGCCGGCCCGGTAGGCAAAGGCGGCTGCCATTTCGACCAAGCGGTTGAGAAGGGCCTGATCGGGGGTATCAAAGGTGCGGATGTACTTCACCACGCCCGGTGACTGACGCAGTAGGTCTTGGCTATGCCTTACCGAGTGGCGCGCCACTTCATTGACAATGGATAACAGACGCGGGAGTACCGGCGTGCCGTCAATTCGGGAGATAACCGAAGGGAAGATTTGGAAGGTTTCAACCGCCGTGCGTGTGGACATTGTCGCCTGGCGAGTTGTCAGGACGATAGCACTCAGACGATGGGCTGATGGGAGCGCACTAAAAACGTCTGGGCTGGCGCGGAAGAACAGGTAGGCAGCTTCGACATTGGTGGCAGCAAGGCGTTTTCCACACTCGCCCCAGGCCTGAAGCTCAAATGACGTAAGCTGGGCAGCAACTTCAGGTGTCACTCGGAAAAACTCCAGTGCTGTTCGGGGAGATAGGCTGGCCAGGCCTGCTCCAATGCTCATCAGAGACAGCAGGCGTTCGGTTGGAATTCCGGCCAGGCGCGGGGCAATCTGTTCGGCCTCGGCCGCATCGCTCCCTCTAAACAACTGTCGGAGCTTGGCTTTGAGCTGAGAATCAGCCATAACTTCGGTCTCCATAAATCAGCGGTAAAATCTCACCCGTCATGAAGCGATACGCTGCCGACCGTCGAGGGCAGGGCAGCGACAATTGCCTGAAATCGCCTCTCAAAAGCCGGCCGGTTGCGGTTGGTGTGACCAGCCACACTAAGGCGTAAGGTTCCTTCTGGCAACGACTCTACATAAAGCCATACTCGCTGGTGCGCAAAGAAAAATACCAGCCAGAGTGCTACCACAAGCATTGCCGAGCCAAAGTAGACAGTTGTTACGCCAGGATCGTACTGAACTTGGAGAATGTGGCCACTGGAAACCTTCTCAAAATCGGTCATAACAAGGCGCAGATCGCCGACTTCGGTCTTCGCCTTGAGAAATGGCGCCTTGGCGATGGTTTCAAGCGCTTCGGCTGGGAAAGCATAAAGCTGGCGGGGAGAATCACCAAGAACATCTAGCACGGCCAGTGGGCGCCGGTACTCGCCGCTGGCACTCCCCAAGCGTCCACCTTGGAAGGTAACATCAGGAATAAAGTCGGCTAATCGAACGCGCCCTAGTCCAGGGATGTCAGTTGGCTCGCGTCCGATGACGTAGGCAGGGCCGGTCTGGCTTCCAGCCGGACGTAGCTCAATGGTGACTTTGCGCGCGCTGCCGAAGTTGTCAAAGCTGGCTTGGAAAAAGCGGTAGCCGCGATAGTCAAACGGATGATTGAGATGGATGTGGGCCGGGATTTCAACCCCACGCTGCGTGTCTTTGATAAGGACGCGCGTGTGCCAGTCGAGGGTATTGGAGGCACTAAGGTCAGGCTTGCGCGGATCAAGTAGGTTTTGTTCAATGTCAGTGCAAATCAGCGTAAACGGCATCGCAAATTCCTGGACCGGCTCATTTGGTGCGCCAACACTAACAAAGGTGTTTGCTGCTTGTCCTGGAACCATCCGCACCGTGCCCTTGTGACCAAACAATCCGCCCACGAGCGCGCCGCCAAAGATAACAAGCAGCGCGGCATGAACGGCATACGCCGTGAGCCGATTCCAGGCGTGGGCCTCAATCAAAACGGTGATGCTCCCATCTCGTGGATTGAGCGTTTCCACTACTCGATGCACAGCACCGATAGGCATCCACCGATAGATCAACGGACGCAGTTCTTGGATAGCCCGTGCTTTGAGCGTCTGGAGAGCAGTCTCAGCGTCTGTTACATACGTCACATGCCGAAACGGCTGCCGGTGAACAAACGCCTGGTTGATTTTCACGATTGGCTTGCGCACATAGCGCCAAGCTGCCGGAAAATAGTCAATAGAAGCCAAGATGATATTGAGGCTAACGGTTAGCAGCAGCAGGTTGAACCAGCGGGTGTGGTAGATGTCGAACAAGCCGAAAAACTCGTACAGCTCCCGTTCAGCCGGGAGCAAGCTGGCATAGTATTCGGCAAAACCACTGGTGCCTTTCTGGATGATGACAGTGCCCAACACTGAGGCAACAATCAGTACCGCGAGCAGAAAGACCCCAAATTTGACCGAACTGAGAAAGCGAAGCACAGCGTCGAGCACCCGCTCGAATTGGGATTTGCGCCGTCGGGATAGCTTCGATGGCTGGGGCTGCTGAGAGCGAACGGCTGCAGAAGCTTCGGTATCCGTGGCTGAAGGTGGTGTTTCAACAGAAAGCGCCATAAGTTATGAGCGTAGTAAAAAAATCACCATCGCCAGCGGGGAACGGCGATAGCAACCCTAATAGGTGCAGTATTGGTGCAGTTGCTGGCAGGGTCAAGGTAATGCTGCGTTTGTATGCAAGCTGGTCTACCCAGTGGGCTGCAGATACACCTTCAAGACCGCTGCTAGGCCAAGCTCCAGCCTTGTGTTACGATGGCAAGGTCTTGGTAGACCCCACGAAAAAAGTCGAAGCAACACAGTGTTTGCCTTGTGTTAACCCAAGGCTTAAGGTGCACAGGTTTCGATAGCGGAGGAGAGCTTGCCTATGGGCAAACGTTCCGTGCTGCGTTATCCGTTCCGCGCTGCTGAGCGCGGGGAAGGATATGGCCAGCTTATTTTCGTTCTTGCAGTGGTAGCCATCATCGGTTTTGTCCTTTTCAAGACCTTGCCCGTGTATTGGCGTGAGCAGAACGTCAAAAATGAACTCAAGGACATGGCACGCAAATATGCCATTGGCGCCAAGGGCTTTACGACGGAAAAAGAACTTGAAACCCAGTGGTCAAAAATCAGAAACGAGTTTGACGTTCCTGAAGAGGCTAAGTTTACGGCCAACCGCCAGGGAGGAAAGGTCACTCTCAAGGTGCAGTACACCGAACCCATCAACTTTCTTGTTTACACGTACAACTGGGAGGTCAACGCGGAAGCCTCGGATTCTATTGGGCGGTACTAAGCCAAGCTGATGTTACTGGATTACATAGACGACCGCCTCTATTTTGGCTGTGAGCCACGACGCTGCCTGTTAGAGTTTGTTGCCGAGCGCACGCAACCCTGTTACCTCTACGATCTGCGCCACTTTATCGAGCGGTATCGGCGCTTTCAGTTGGCTTTTACTGGGTTACGACACACCATTCACTATGCCGTCAAAGCGAATGCTCACCCGGTGTTTCTGCGTCAAGTAGTGGCCTTGGGAGGTGGGGCCGATGTGGTCTCCGGAGGTGAGCTGCAACGTGCACTGGACTGCGGAGTGCCGCCACAGCAAATCATCTTCTCTGGCGTTGGGAAGTCGTACGCCGAACTGCGGCTAGCACTGACATGTGGCATCAAGCAAATCAACGTTGAGTCGGTTGGCGAGCTGCGCCGTATTATTGCCCTAGCAGAAGCCTTGAACCGACCGGCCCGGGTGGCTTTCCGCTTCAATCCGTCAGTGAATGCTGAAACCCATCCCTACATCGCCACGGGTTTTCAGAATCACAAGTTCGGCATTGACATTGAAGCTGTTATGGCCTGTCTAGCGTTGGTGCGGCAAGCCCCCCAGTGGGTGCATGTGGTGGGGGTTTCGCTCCACATTGGGTCGCAAATTGTCGAAGTGGAAAACTTTGCCGAAGCCTTGCACAAAACTCGCCCACTTGTGGCTGCACTGCGCGAGCAAGGCTTTGCACTGGCTACCTTTGACGTGGGCGGCGGCTTTGGCATTCACTATGATACTGGGGATGAAACCCGCGAGCTGGCGAACTTTGCACGTTACGCCGAAGTCGTTCGGCAAGCGGTGCAGGGATTGGCAGATGAAATTCTCTTTGAGCCGGGAAGGTTTCTCGTGGCCCGCTGTGGGGTGTTACTGGCCAGGGTCGAGTACGTCAAAATGACCCCCTACAAAACCTTTATCGTTGTCAACACTGGGATGCATCATCTCATTCGTCCCGCACTGTACCAGGCCCGGCACCGGATTTTGCCGGTTGTGCGGCGGCCCGGCCCTACTCGAACGGTGGATGTGGTAGGTCCACTCTGTGAATCCTCAGATTTTCTGGCACAGGGCATCGAACTCCCGGAAGTGCATGAAGGTGACTGGCTAGCGATTGCCGATGCCGGTGCCTACGCCCGTAGCATGGCCAGCGAGTACAACCTGCACCCCTTTCCCGATGAAGAATTCATCGTAGAATAGTTGGGTTGGGGGATTCTTGGCGGTGTCCCTACAAAGCCTGACCGAGCGCAGGAGGTTTGCCACGCATGGTTTGTTTGCGCATGCGTCATGGGGTAGCTTGGATAGTCGCCCTGGCCCTGCTGCTGACAGCGGCTTGGTCAGTCCCCTCTGTGGCTCAGAGTGGGCGTAAACGCGAGTCGCCGCCGCGCCAGTACGAGCCGGCAAAGCCCAAATTGCCGCCAGCCAATGCTGAGCAGACCTTACCTAAGACGCCCGCACAGCCAGGGGACGGCAATGAGCCGGCCACACCCCAGGGTGAATCCCTGCAGGATGCTGGGCCGGACGACACCGACGAAGACCTCCTGCGAATCCAAACCCAGCTTGTGACCGTCCCGTTTGCCGTAGTGGACAAACGCAACCGATATATCAATGATCTGACTATCCAGGACGTGCAGGTTTTGGAAAACGGCATACCGCAGGAGATTTTTTCCTTCACCCGTGAGCACGACTTGCCGTTGAACTTTGCCCTAGTCTTCGACATCAGCGGCAGTCAGCAGTACAGCATCGCTGAGCAGCGTCTAGCAGCCAAAACCTTTCTGCGTCATGTACTTCGTCCTGAAAAAGACCTTGCTGGGGTGGTCACGTTCCGCCGCGACATTGAGATACGCCAGAAACTTACCAGTAATCTTGCTCTGCTTGAACGGGCCGTGGATGAAGTTCGGTTTGAGCCTGGCGGTTATGTGTACGGTGGTACGCCACCGCTTGATCCATCCATCACGGGGACGAGTCTGTACGATGCCGTATACGTTGTTGCTGACGAAATGCTGTCACGAGAAGCCGGGCGGCGTGTCATCATCTTGCTAACGGATGGGGAAGATACAACGAGTCGCTACAAACTCAATGACGCCATCGGCATGGCATTGCGTTCCGATGTACAGGTGTATGCTCTAGGAATTCCAGGCGGCGTGCCGAACGGCTTCGGCGGTGTCACTATGACAGGAGTTGATCGCCGAACCCTTGAACGCCTGTGCGAATCCACCGGCGGACGGGCCTTCTTCCCGCGCAGCCCGGCGGATTACGTGACGGCATTTCGGCAGATTGAGACCGATCTGCGGCAGCAATACATTCTGACCTACGTTCCCTTGAATGCAGCTCGTGATGGAAGCTTTCGGTCTATTGCCGTTAAAATCCTGCGTTCTGGTGAAGCCAAAGACTGGCGTGTTTTTACGCGCAAGGGCTACTACGCCAAGTAGGGAAGCCTCTCTGTCTGTCGCCCTTGTCAGTGCCTTCCGTTGCCTGTCATGCGGCGGCTCGGCCCGGTAAGCTTTTTTAGTGCCCGGCAAGAAAGCTAATGAATCCCATGGGGCATCGTGGTGCGGCATTGGGGGAAACCACGGCAAGGTTCACCGGTGGCCCTGCACCCAAACTTCAGCACCGGGCCTAAGTTGACTGCCATCTGTACCGGCAGGCCGGGCTGTGTTTCCCAACCCGGGCGCAGGTTCAGAGCACAAGAAAGCACGTGCTTTGCCCCAAAGCGTGCAGTAGCATTGCCCGCCAAGGTTGCCGGGCCACTGTTCCGGCTATTCTCAGCGGGTGTTTTTTGATGATGTCCATCTTACAAGCCATTCTTCTTGGTATCGTCCAGGGGCTAACGGAGTTTTTACCCATCAGCAGCACCGCCCATCTGATTCTGGTGAGCAAGCTGCTCCAGCTTGACCAGAAAATGACTCCAGAGCAGTTGACCGGATTTGTTGCTTTCATTCAGTTGGGCACCGTCCTAGCCCTGATTGTCTACTTCTTCCCAGATTTGTGGAACATTGCGCGTGGTTTTCTAATCGACAACCTGGCCTGGTTGCACGGACACAGGGAGTTGGGAGAACCGGCCCGGCTCGGATGGCTGATTGCGCTTGGCTCTCTTCCGGTCATCCTATTTGGGTTTGGGTTCAGGAAACTTATCGAAGGTACGTTGACAAAAAACCTGTACGTGATTGCCGGAGCCCTGGTTAGTCTGGCGGTGCTCCTGGTGATCGCTGAAATCTTTGGGTCTCGACGCCTCAAGCTCTCCGACCTCAGGTGGTGGCACGCCCTTCTCATCGGATGCGGGCAGGCCTTGGCTCTCATTCCAGGGGCTTCGCGTTCCGGCACAACGATTATGACTGGATTATTGTTGGGGCTTGATCGCGCTACTGCTGCCCGCTTTTCCTTTTTGCTGTGCGTACCGGCTTTGACCGGCGCCGGGCTGTTACAGTTTGTACGGGAAGTCAAGGATTTCGATCCGGCAATGCTACTGGCAACAACTGTCGCCACGGTTGCGTCTGGGATCACAGGGTACGCTGCGATTGCTTTTTTGCTCTACTTTCTCAAGACACACAGCATGATGGTCTTTGTGGTCTACCGGCTCGTTCTTGGGGGGCTACTTTTCTTCCTGTTGACCACTCAGCGGATAGCTCCCGTTTGACGCCCTTGCGTTGGGCAAGCCATATAGTCGCCGGTAGTGAGCGGCATTGCGCAGTACGCCTTGGACGTACAACCGCGTTTCAGTAATCGGGATAGCATCAATCCAGACATCTAACTCTTCAGTGGGCAGGGTTTTGAGCCACTTGACCACTCGTCCTGGCCCGGCATTGTATGCTGCAAAGGCATACTCGTCGCGCCCAAACTGGCGTCGCATGTCGGCAAGGTAGCTTGTGCCGAGAATAATGTTGAGCTTGGGATTGTAGAGTTGGTCGGCAGTGATTGGGCCAACTCCTTTTTTGTTGGCAACAAGCCGTCCTGTTGAAGGTAGCAGTTGCATGAGCCCGAGGGCATTGGCCCGTGAACGAGCATTTACATCAAAGACCGATTCCTGGCGGATAAGGCCGGCGACAATAAAGGGATCAAGCCCATTGGCCTGAGCTGCCTGCTGGATGGTTTCCCATTCACGTAAGGGAAAGAAAATTTCCCACGCTTCACGGCTGATTTCGTCACCTTGGTAAGTAAGATAGTCAGGATGGGCGCGCTGCAAGGCCTGTACGGCACGATTAGGTTGACCGAGATCGCGGTAGATGCGCGCTATTTCAAGTGCAGCTTTGGGTGACGTGGGAGCTATTTGACGGGCGGCTTCTGCTTCCTCAAGGGCAGATTCCATAAGGCCGATGATCCGAAGCTGAGAAGCACGCTCCAAGTGGATTTCACCTTCACGGCCGATAGTTTCCGAAGGGGGACACGCCGGCGGTAGGCCAGCAACAGCCCGCATTACAGGGTGCTGCGCTGGAAGTTGGGCTGCCGGGACAGCCCGCAGAGCCGCAAGGCGGTTGGCCGCTTGTTGCCCGTAGTAACCATAGCGGTACCGTCGGACAATCGCTTCATAAAGCAGTTTGGCCTCGGTATTGCGTCCGGTGCGCTCCAAGTTCCGCGCAGCCCAGTAAGCTGCTATGCCCTTGTAATCTGAGGCCGGAAACAGTGCCACATGCTCAAGTAGGAGCGGAAGCGCCGTTGCATAGGAGCGTTGTTGGTGAAGTGTCCAGGCGCGCTGAAAATGCCAACGTTGACCGACTTTCCGCTCAGGGTACTGTCGGATGAGCCGCTCGTAGTAAGTTTCATTGCCTCGCTTTGCAGCCCACTGGGCAAGGTTTTCAAGTGCTTCGCCAGCACGTGGGGAGGTTGGATACAGCGAGAGCAGCCTTTCTACGGTCGCTGGATAACTGATGTTGCCACTCCGGCGCTGAGCCTCAGACAAATAAAACAGGGCTTCTGCGTGGCGTTGCTTATCCCGGTCACTGACAGCTGCAAGCTGGGCGGTTGCCAGGGCAAAATTCTGGGCGAAGTACAGGCTAATGCCGTACCGCAGGCGAGTTTCATCGCTTTGTAGCATGGTCGGATCAAGCTCGACCAAGCGGGTAAAGTCTTCGGCGGCAGCCGAGTACTGCTTAGCTTCATAGAGCCGGTTGGCGCGCAAGCGCAGCCCAGCGGCGTCGGTGACACGCATAGAGCTGGCTGCTGTTGCCGGGTCGGGGAAGAGCGCCTGTTGGGCATTTTTGACTTCATCTTGCGTTAGGCTGGCCGGTGCTTCAGTAACGATGCGCCGCCAAGTGCGATGGGCTTCTTCCAACCGTCCGGCAGCATGGTAAGCAAGGGTCAGAATAGCCAGCGCGTTGCCGTCCCCCTTGTCGAGCAATGGACGGAGTACCTGCTCGACCCCTGCGACATCCCTTCGAACTGCAGCTGCCCGTCCGGCTTGGAGTGTTGCCTGACGGGCAAGAGGAGAGTGGGGGTATTGTAGACCAATCTGGGCAAGCGTGAACTGTGCTGCTTGGAATTGACCGCTGTCAAACTGCGCTTTGCCCAAGTAGTACAAGCCGTAGTCGCCTAGACGGCTGAACTCCCCAATCAGGGGCGTGTTGAGCAAACTGACCGCTGTGGCATAGTCGCGGCGTTGATAGTGGTCGTATCCTCGCCGAAGGCGGGCCAGCGCTGCTGCTTCGGAGTTTGGGTAGCGTTGCTCAAAACTGGCCAAGAGGCTGTCAGACGGTTGGTTGCCGGCGCTTGCCACCGCCTGGCGAAGTTCCGTAAGAGCAGCCGTTTTCTCCTGTGGCGTTGCTGCCTGCAGACTATGTCGAAAGGTGAAACTGCCGGCTAGGGCAAGTCCAACGAAAATCAAAACCAGCCCGCTCATACCAATCCGCAGCGGTACTGACTGCAACACCTTTGACCAACGTGACCAAGAGAGTAGGGCGCTCATTGGGGGGTACTGAGAGGCAATGGACGAGCTTGTGGCTCGTCCATTGTTTTTGCAGAGTCAGCACGATTGCTGGTGCAGTTTATTCAGGCTGGATAAGGACTGGGCCGGGGCAGTCGGGCCCGAGTCGGGATGGATCACCTTCGGCCAGCGAGGAAACAAGTTCGTCATAAAAGTAGTCGAACTTTGCGGCCACAATTGGGCTGACACGCTTGTCATACATCTGCCGTGAACGGTCAATGTCTTCCTTCAAACGGTCATAGAGGTCGTGGTTGAGACGACCTTCTGCAACCTTGGCTTCATTGTAAAGCTTGATTTCCGAAACGAGCAAACGGGCAAAGCGTCGTGCATCGTTATGGGCTTTGGCTTCTTCCTCTGTGGTGGGTTTGGGCGGCGTAAGGGGAACTGCTTTGGAAACTGGAGGTGGTGATTGGGTACTTGGTGAAGTTCCCAGAGGAAGCGGCACAAACGTCTGTCCATTGCCAGGCAATGATGTGCTCGCAGGGCTGCTCTCAGCGGTCGTAACAAATACAGGCGACTGTTCAGCAGAGTCCGATGGTGGCGGAGGTGAAGGCGTCCAAGTTGGAAACGATGTCGTTGACGACTCGACTATTGCTGGTGTCGGCTCATAGATGGTTGGGCCAGGTGGAACATAGGGCGGAATAGATACGGGCTCGAATTTTGGCTCTGGGGCTTCTTTCTCTACTTCAGCCGTTGCTGAGACGGTTTCAGGGGCTGCTGGCACTGGGTGATCAGGCCGGGGAGTCTCAACAAATTGCCCATCTGGCTGAGAGAACATCTGGGGAGTGAGGTGTTGCTCGGCCATCACACCAGCGCTTGGTGCAGCCGACGTAGCCTGCTCTGCTTCGGGTGAGACTGCTGTGGCTTCCGGTTGTTCGGTTGCGTAGGTGATTTCCTGAGGGGGTGGTGTCGCGACGCTTTCTGCTGCACTGTCCTGGGTGATACGTGCTTCGCGCGCTGCCTCGGCCGTTGTGGATTGCTCGGCAGTAACCGGAACAGTATGAACTTGGGGTGCGCTGACCGTGGCTGTGGGAGAAGTTTCCGTGGTGGTTGGCGGCGCAGGCATTGCCTGGGTTGCTCGATCTGTGACAGCAACCGTCGTTGTCGCAAGCCGGTTGCGCGCATTGAGCAGTTCAACCGTCAAACCGGCAACATTGGTCAGAATTTGCAATGGTGGAACCACAATCCTTTCTCCGGGTTGGTCGGCCGAGTCGGCGTAGAGAACAGCTGCTGCCTTACCACGAACCAGCAGCGGAATAGCAGCCATTGCTTGGGGAGGTTGACCAATCCGATCAAGCAGGATTTGGTTTTCTGCGTAAGCAGAAGGACTGTCTAGTACGGCCATCTGCTGCTCGACGGCAGCAAACAGGATTGTGTTTGCCTGAAGTGGGATCGTGAGTCCACGGAGAGAAACCCCGGCTGTTTCAAAGCCTCGTTCAGTCCAAGCGACAACATTTCCGGCCTTGACGACAAATAGCACCACCCGCGGTGCATACTCCAAGGCGCGCGTGACCAGCAGGTTGAGGATGTCCGCCTGGGTCTGTTGGCTTTGAATTTCAACGAGGTAATAGTACAGGGCCTGAAGGTCTATGGTTGGTGTCACCGGCAAGGCGTCGGCCGGCGAAGGGGCTGGAACAGCCTCTGGCGGTGGTAGCGTCTCGGAGACCGAAAGTTGCTTGGAAGAAGCTGAAACAGCCGCTGATGCAGCTGAAAGTGCTGCCACCTGAGCAAAAGCTCGTTCGGCAAAGTCGGCAATTGCTGGCTCTTGGCTAATCGCTGCCAGCCGTGCTGCCGATTGGGCGAGCAACTGGGTAAAGGATTGCTCAACTTGGTGGTGCATCCGGGCCAACTCAGCTTCCATTTTGCTTAGTTCGGCACGGACAATCGCTTCGACTTCTGCACGCCAGCTTGCCTTGAGATGTTCGTGTAACACGGGTTCCTCTCCACCTAGTGAAATGCTTGATGCCAGTTTCTAACGCAGCATCATGGATTCCAAAAGTTGTGCCTCCCTCAGCTCTGTCGGCCTAACTCCTAAAGCCACACAACAGCCATTACGTCGAAGGTGGGCTGGCTGGTGGTACGGCGAGCGGTAGGCAAATCGTAAACGTCGTCCCCTGTCCAAGGGTACTCTGACAGGTGATGTCACCTTCGTGACCTTCAATAATCCGCCGGCAAATGCCAAGCCCCAGTCCGGTGCCTTCACTGCCTTTGGTTGTAAAAAATGGTTCCCAGATACGCGGCAAGTGCTCAGGAGCGATCCCACAGCCAGTATCTGAGACGATTATTCTCGCACTTCCATTGGCTTCGTCAACTACCACGGTAAGCTCGCCTGGCTTTCCCTGCATAGCCTGTGCGCCATTGCGGAGCAAGTTGAGCAGAACCTGCATGATCTTGTCCCGATTGAGGTTGACATAGGGGTGCGCCCTTGCCTGGAAGGTGGTTCGGCAGAGCTTGACAAGCGGGTCATAGCGTGCAAAGTGGAGTGCCTCTTCAACAACGGCCACAAGGGGCTGCACCGTTTTTTCGTATTTCTTGGCATCGGGGCGGGCAAAGTCCCGAATCTCGTTGACCATTGCCACCATGCGTTGCTGGGCATTGAGAATGAGCTGAATCAGTCGGCGTTGGCCTTGGTCTTCTGTGTTGCTCATCAGAATTTCAGCCGCCGTTAGAGCTGAAAGTTGGTTTTTGAGCTCATGGGCAATGCCGCTGGCAAACTGTCCAAGTGTGGCTAGTTTTTCTTGGTTGATCAGGCGCTCTTGGGTAACGCGCAGTTCTTCAATAAGATGTAGGTTGTCTAAAACGAGGCCAGCCTGCTGGGTCAGGGCCAGAAAGTATTCCAGTTCTTCGTCGCTAAACTGGGTCTTAGCCAAGAGGTTATCCACATAGCACACGCCCCACACCTTTTTGGCTGAGGCAATCGGGGCGCACATGACAGAGTGAATGGCTTGTTGGGTGATACTTGAAGTTTGTTCAAAGCGGTTGTCTAAGGAAGCATCAAAGCTCCGAATAGCAACATTTTGCTCAAAGGATTGCAAGGCAATTGTCAGGCTTGGTTGAACTTCCAAATCTCCCGACCGGTTTTGCGCGGCTCGTTTTTCCAGCGTGCCAGTGGTAGGGTTCCATAGCAAAACAACGCCCCGTTCTGCTGGGAGGGTCTCCATAGCAGCATCAAGCAAGCACTCTAGTAGGCCTTGCACGCTGCTAGTAACCAGCATCTTGCGGCTGAACTCATTGAGGGACTTGAGCCGGTTGAGGGTGAAGGCGGTGATGTTTTCAGCGCTATCCAGTAGCGCCGTGTTGACAAACCGCGAGCGCGGGCCAGAAATGATGGTCGTCAGGCGGTCGGTTGTACGCTGCTCTTCGTCAGCGCGGTTCAGGCCACTGCTATCTAGAGGGCTTGGATGGATTTCAAAGAGAAAGACGACTGGGTGAACATCACCAAGCTGAAACCGATCTCCTGAGCGAAGGACGTGGGTTGTAACCCGCGCACCGTTGACCAGCACACCACCAGTGCTGTTGTTATCGCGAAGAATGAAAGTCCCTCCTTGGTAGATGATTTCGGCGTGTCGCCGGGACACATACGAGTTGTTGATTTGAAGGTCATTGGTTCGCAAGCGACCGATGCTAAAGACAGGGCGATTGATGCGCACCGTGCGCTGAAGCCCCTGGCTATCAAGATAGCTCAGCGTGGCATAAACACTGGGAGGAGCATCTGACATAGCGACCACGGACCCGTTACTTACATCATTTCAGCCGTAAGAGACAGCTTGAATGTTCGGGAGTAATAGCAAGAGTGTAACACAGCCAACAGAACGCTAGCTATGCACCTAGAGATGGGCTGGCAGCAGGCAGGGTGAAAAAAGGTAGAGAGACGAATCAGGACTCGGTAAGTGGGGGGCGTGCTTGGCTTGAACGGCGGCGGCGTACCGGAGTGGCTTCTTCATCTACCGTCGGAAGCCGGCGCCGAATCGAACGCAGTGCCTTGTGCAGGGAAAAACGGGGTTTGAAGCCGAAGGTTTCCCGGAATTTTCGTCCATCAATGACACAGGGAAACATTAGAAAGTCATACTGCGGCGCGGGAAAAGGTAGCAACCCAACTGCCCAGCCCAGCTTCATCAGGGGTGCAGCAAGTTGATAGACAACAGGGATAGCGATGCCACCGGCCTCTCGGACCGCTACGGAGAGCGGGAGCTCGCCCGGTCCGGTGACGTTGTAGACGCCGCCCTGCTTTTTCTCTAGGACAAGCAACAGAGCCTGCACCATGTCACGCTCATCAATGACCTGAATCATCGGGTCATAGCCAACTGGAAGTGGCACAATACGTGACCGTAAGTAGGTCGTGAGAAAGTTCTGAACGTGCGGCCCAACAATGTGACACGGACGCAACAGCGTAGTGACAGTATCGCGTACCTGATACATCCACGAACGGCAGTAGGTGTCAAACTCTACCTTGTCACCGATGTCTGCATACCGCTGAATGGCTTTTAGGGGGTAGTCTTCAGTCAAAAAGGTGGGATTTGTGGGGTCAGCGCCATAGACATCAGCGCTGCTAAGCAGAATCACCTGTGGGACCCCCTGTCGTTCGCAGCAGGCCAAAAGCCGCATGGTGGCAATGACGTTAACCGTATGCCGAACGGTCATCGGCAGGCGCACATCATTGGCGACGGCTAGGTGGATGACCGCGTCAAAGCGCTCGTTGCGAAACAGGTCTTCAAGGGCCTTTTTGCAAATGTCAAGTTGGCGGTAAGTAATGTCACGGCGAATGGGCAGTTGGGGAGGTCGTCGGCCAATCCCAACAACCTCCCATTCTAGTGGGACAGCGGAGGCAAGTTGCGTTGCCAGCCCCCCGGCAATGCCTGTAATCAGCAGCCGTTTGCGGCTGCGTGAGGAGTTGGTATTCCTAGCCATACTCGAAAGGTGAACCGCTGACCAAGGTCAGTGTCAGGGCAACAATGGCTGCGGAAGTTGCCTATGCCAAGCCGAGGTGCTGCTGCACCGCTCCTTACTCGGCGGCCATCCGTTTGGCATTTTCAATAGCGTCTTCGATGGCGCCACACATGTAAAAGGCTTGTTCTGGTAGGTCATCATGCTTGCCCTCCAGAATAGCCTTGAAGCTACGAATAGTGTCTGCCACCTTCACGTACTTGCCCTTGCGTCCGGTGAACTGCTCGGCAACGTGAAATGGCTGGGAGAGGAACTTCTGGATTTTACGGGCGCGTGCCACCGTCAGCTTGTCTTCTTCCGACAGCTCATCAATGCCGAGAATGGCAATGATGTCCTGCAGTTCTTTGTAACGTTGGAGCGTCCGTTTGACGCCTTCGGCGACTTCGTAGTGTTCCCGTCCAACAATTTTGGGGTCGAGAATCCGGGAAGTCGAATCAAGTGGGTCCACCGCAGGAAAAATGCCCAGCTCTGCAATTTGGCGTGAGAGCACGGTTTTGGCGTCTAGGTGGGCGAAAGTCGTGGCCGGGGCAGGATCGGTCAAATCGTCGGCTGGAACATAGATTGCCTGTACGGAGGTAATCGAGCCGTGTTTGGTTGATGTGATCCGTTCCTGCATCTCACCCATCTCGGTTGCTAGCGTGGGCTGGTAGCCGACGGCGGAGGGCATCCGTCCCAGCAGAGCCGACACTTCCGACCCGGCCTGGGTAAAGCGAAAGACATTGTCCACGAAAAACAACACATCTTGGTTCATTTCGTCGCGGAAGTACTCAGCGACTGCCAGACCAGAAAGCGCCACCCGCGCCCGGGCCCCTGGCGGCTCGGTCATCTGTCCGTAGACAAGGGCAATTTTCGATTCTTCAAGATTGTCCATGCGGATAACACCGCTTTCCTGCATTTCAACCCACAGGTCGTTGCCCTCGCGTGTGCGCTCACCCACCCCGGCGAAAACCGAGTACCCTCCGTGTCCCATCGCCACATTGTTGATGAGCTCCATAATGGTTACGGTTTTGCCCACACCGGCCCCACCAAAAAGGCCGATCTTGCCGCCTTTGAGAAAGGGCTGAATGAGGTCAATGACTTTGATGCCTGTTTCAAGCATCTCGGCCTCGGTGGACTGCTCTTCAAAGGATGGCGCCGGGCGGTGGATGGGATAGCGTTTTTCGTGTTTGATGGGACCAAGTTCATCTACCGGCTCGCCCAAAACGTTCATAACCCGTCCCAGCGTCCCTTTTCCAACCGGGACGGTAATTTGCGTGCCGAGGTCGTAGACTTTCATCCCACGCACCATACCTTCGGTGGGAAGCATTGCCACGGTTCGCACAAGCCCATCGCCAAGATGCAACTGAACCTCGACGATGACATCAATTGGTTTAGGAACGTCAAACCCTTCGCTTGTTACGCGCAGGGCTTGGTATACAGGCGGTAGGTAACCGTCGCTGAAGGCGACATCAACGACGGGTCCGATAATCTGAACAACTTTTCCCGTAATCGGGGTTGGAGCTGGTGCGCTCATAGTAGTGGTGATTCCTCCACATCGGTTTTGCCAAAAAGGCCAACCGCACAAGATTTTTTCAGACCTTGGTAGGACGCTACCACAGAGAGGATTCTCTTGACCACCAGGGCTCGACAGAGGTTATGGGTTCAAAGTTCTGAAATGAAGTCTTGATTGTCACCACCCAGCATCGGCATCATAAAAAAGGCCCACGCTGCCCGTGAGCACGAAGAGCGTTGGGTGCAAAGCAGCCTACCGTCGGCTCCCGCTAGGCGAGGACGAGCGAAGGGGGGATTTCGACAGAAAGGCTACCTCGCCATGCCGAACCAGACCGTGACGAAAAACCAGAAGGTCTTTACCCCAACACACGCGACGGAGACTGACCTACAGCATTTCTTTCAGCAGGGCCGCCGGCTTTGGGAGCAGGGTGAAGTTGAAGCCGCGCGTGGGATGTTTCGCCAAGCGCTCCGCTGTGACCCAGAGCATGTGCCGTCCTACCAGTGGCTAGGCGCCGTGTTGCGGGAACGAGGAGAGTTGCGCGAGGCGGTACGCATGTGGCGCACGGCGGAAACCCTTGACCCGCACAACCCGCAGGTGCTTCTCAACCTGAGTGTCGGATTGTTCGAGCTAGGACGGTTTTTCGTCGCAAGCCAAACGGAAGAACCGCTGCAGTTGCTCCGCCGGGCTATTGCCAATGCGCCGATCCCTTATGGCAAAGCTTGGTTCAACTTAGGAAATGTGCTTTACGCTTACAATGACTACCAAGCGGCCTTGGAGGCCTACCAGGCCGCTGTAGCCGCCGAGCCAGGACTGGGGGTAGCCTACCGTAACTTAGGGAACACCTGGTTTCGCTTGAACCGATCAGACAAAGCTTGGGAAGCGTACCAGCAGGCCTTGCAGCTTGGCGACACTCAAGCATCTACCTACCATAACCTTGGGCTGGCGGCGCTCTCTATGCAAAATGGTGCCATGGCGGAAGCGGCTTTTCATACGGCTGTAACCATGCGCCCGACAGACGGTGAAAGTTGGCTTAGCTTGGGTAACGCCAAGGCGTTACAAGGAGATTTTCCAGGGGCGCAGGTAGCATTGACAGAGGCCCTAAGCAGTCGTGGGGGACAGTATCCAGAAGCGTCTCTAGACTTGGGCAAAGCCTACTTGGCAATGAACCAACCCGAGCAGGCTGCCGAGATTCTTTCCCAGGCACTGTCCACGTCTTCTTTGCCAGGCCTGTATCTGCAACTGAGCCGGGCATATGTCAAACTTGGACGCCTAGCGGAAGCTGCACAAGTTCTTCGGCGCTTTGTGGCAACGCCCCACGGGGACACAGCGCAGGGATACTACGAATTGGGCGTGGTGCTATCCCAGTGCGAGCCGCCCTACGTTGCCGAGCAAGCTTTTCGGACAGCCATTGAAAAGAGCAGGGACGGCTATTATCCCGAAGCTTGGCATCGTTTAGGACGCATGCTCATGCGCCAAAGCAAGCCCCGCCTAGCAGTTGAGGCTTTTCAACGCGCTATTGAGCAACGCCCGGATTTTGCCGAAGCGCTAAAGGACCTAGGGCAAGCCCTTTATCACTCAAGCGATCTGCGGGCTGCAGATATTGCTCTCAATGCCGCCCTGCGCGTTGAACGAACAACCGGCCAGCTCAAGACGCAGGCAGTGTGGCAAGTTGAACCCCAACTTTATGCCGGTTTACGTCAGGCATCATGCCTGTACGATTTGCCAACCCTTCCGTAAGCTTGACCACAGACGGCTGCGGCTTGAAGCCGTGATCCCCTTGATTCCCGGAGTTGCCTATGTTGGAAACGCTATGTGTGGCCCTGAAAGGAACGCCGCGTGTTGTCGTTCAAACGCTCAAGGAAAAAGGCCCGCTTTCAGCAGTGCAGCTTGTTGCTGAAACCGGCCACCCTGAGAAATCGGTCAAGCTGGCCTTGGGCGAGCTTGAAAAAGCGCGTCTTATCCGGCGGGATGGAGAAGCCTACACCGTAGCATGTCGGGAAACTATGGCGCCGATGAGCCGGGTGCCTTTCAAAAATGACCTTGGACGCAAGGTGCATGCTACGACGTGCGCGGAGTGCTGGAAAAAGTGGCAGGCACACCAACTAGTACTTATGAATCACTTTGGTTTGAACCCGCTTGACCCGCAGGCCCAGAAGTTTTTGTTTGGAGCGATGGAATCCTTTTTCTTTGGTGATGGTACGCCGCCAATGCTGATTGACACCTCCCTTCAGGGAACAATCAACCACCTAGAGTAGGGCGGAAGGCTGGAATATCGGGAAAGACATAGGTTTCAAGCGCAGCTAGTGTGGCGGCGACGGCATTGCTTTCTGAAGCCCAAGTAAGCCGGGCGCGATGTCCAAGCGCAGCCGCCTGAGAAGGGTGACACAGAAGTGTTGCGAGGGCGGTAAACAGGGCTTGCTGTAATTCTTCCGGCGGCGCTGGCACCAGTTGCCATACGGCGTCGGCTGCACGAAAACGAGCCAGAATGGCACGGAAGTTTTCCGTATGCGGCCCGGTCACGATCGGGCGTCCTTCGGCAGCCGGTTCGAGAATGTTGTGACCACCGCGCGGCACAAGGCTTCCGCCAACAAAGGCGACATCCGCCCAGCGATATGCTGCTACCAGTTCTCCTACTGTGTCGAGCAGGATGACATCAGCTTGGCCATCCTCTGGCTGGGGACGTGAGCGCCGTGCTACCCGCCAGTCGAAACGTTCCAGGTAATGGGCAATCTCTGGAAAGCGTTCTGGATGCCGTGGGGCAAGGAGTAACCGGCATGCGGACAGATGTGCCATAGTCCGCAGCCGGGTAAAAACCCTAAGCAGGATGGGTTCTTCACCTTCAACAGTGCTTCCGGCGACAATACATGGGCGTCCGTCGCCTAAGTGATACTGCTGCTGCAAGTCAGCAGCAATGCGGTCACGCCGGGCCTGTTCGTCAGCACTTGGCGGGGCATACTTGAGATTGCCGGTCACCAGAACGCGCTCCGGCGGTGCACCAAGTTGGCGAATGCGTTCGGCATCGGCTTCGGATTGCATCAAACAGAGCCGGAAGTAGCTCAGCAAGTCACCCATACCCTGGCCAAGCCAGCGGTAGCGCGCAAAGGAACGGTCTGACAGCCGGCCGTTGGCAAGGACAACCGGCACCTGATGCCGTGTACAAGTACGCAGAAAGTTCGGCCAGATTTCCGTTTCGAGAATAATGACCAGCGTTGGTTTCAAGCTGGTCACGGCCCGCTCCGTTACCCAGGAAACATCAAGCGGGAAATAGCAGTGTGCATCCATCCACGCCAGTTGCTCCCGAGCACGGGCCTGCCCGGTATCGGTCGTAGTCGACATCACAAAATGCCCGTGCGGGAAACGTTCCCGCAAGGCACAGGCAAGCGGTTGCCCGGCTAGGACTTCACCTACGGAAACACCGTGCAGCCAGATGAGCGGAGTCGCCAGATCATGGGGAAAAGTGCGGTAAGTAAACCGTTCACGGAGAGAAAACCGGCGCCGACGCAGCCCATAGTAACTTGCCCAGAGCGGTGCACCGACCACCAGCGCCGTGTTATACAGCCAAAACGGAAACCGCGAAAACAATGCCCACAAAGCCGACAGACAGCGCAGCCAATGTCGCACGCCTGCCGATAAAGTCTACTTGACCCGTTCAATATACTTGCCTTCGCTGGTGTCCACCCGGATCACATCCCCTTCCTTGATGAAGCTGGGAACGCTGATTTGCAAGCCCGTTTCGAGTTTTGCCGGCTTGCTTGAGCCCGTCACCGTGGCGCCTTTCAACTCCGGTTCGGTTTCAATCACCTTCAGCTCAACTGCTGGTGGGAGCTGAATAGCTACAGGCTGCCCATCGTACACTTCGACCTGAATGGTCATCTCCGGCTTCAGGTAGCTAAGAGCGTCGCCCAAGATTTCTTCATCAAGGCCCACCTGCTCATAAGTTGAAACGTCCATGAAGTAGTGGGTTGAGCCTTCTTGGTACAGGTATTGCATCTCGTGCTGTTCAAGTACAGCGCGCTCGACATCTTCCGTGGCGCTGAAACGGTGCTCAAAGGTGGTGCCGGTGATGAGGTTTCTGAGCTTTGTTTGTACAATGGCGCGCAAGTTGCCAGGGGTGTGATGCCGATACTCAAGAACGCGATGCGGTTGGTTATCAAACAGGATGATCATACCGCGCCGAATATGACTCGCTCGCATTGGAAGAGGCTCCTTGTTCGGTTGAATTGACACGACGTTGGTGCTGCGGGTTCTAGCGGCCGGTAACCACTGGTGACCAAATACAAAAGAGTGCAGGCTACTGACGTTCAACAACCTCGTCAAGCAGGCGTGTCAGGATCATTGCCAAGACCGTCAGACGGATGATAAGGGATGCCGTAAGCGCGTAGTTTCTCGTAAAGATTTTTGCGGCTAATGCCCAAAATGCGGGCCGCTTCGGCCTTGCGCCAACCAACATGCTGGAGAATTTCCCGGATGTAGGTAGCTTCCAGCTCGGCCAGCGTGGGCTTGCGCGTCCGATGCTGCATCAGAGCCGCAACCGAGGTCATCCGGGGGGGTAGGTGTTCACGGCACACAAGGCCCTCTGAAGCTGCAATGAGCGCATGCTCCATGGCGTGACGCAGTTCACGGACGTTTCCCGGAAAGTCGTAGTGTTCGAGAAAACTCAACGTCTCGGCAGCCAGGCGGGGAGGCGAAAGCCGATGGCGATGGGCTGCTTGGGCTAGAAAGTGTTGAGCCAGCGGCTGGATGTCGGCTGGCCGCGTGCGCAGGGCAGGAACTTCGAGCTGAACGACGTTTAGGCGATGAAATAAATCGGCCCGGAAGGCCTGGCGTGCGACTGCTGTAGCCAAGTCAGTATTCGTCACAGCAATGAAACGTACGTTGAGTGGTAGCGCCCGCTGGCCACCGAGACGCATAACACGCCGTTCTTCGATAACGCGCAGCAGTTTAGCCTGGGCCGTAAGGGACAATGCCGCAACTTCGTCAAGAACCAGCGTCCCGTGTTGTGCTGCTTCAAACCGTCCTGCCTTGGCGGCTGTCGCGCCGGTAAATGCACCCCGCTCGAACCCGAACAGCTCCGCTTCCAGGAGCGCTTCTGGCAGTGCGCCGCAGTCAATCACCACAAAGGGGCCATTAGCCCGGTGACTTCGCTCGTGAATCCAGCGAGCCAGTAAACTTTTACCTGTCCCGCTTTCGCCGGTGATAACCACAGTGGCCTCGGTTGGGGCAACGCGCGCTGCATCGCGCAGGAGAGTTTGCAGAGGCACTGAGTTACCAATAAATAACTCGCCAGTTGCTATTGCCATACTCTCCAGACGCAAGTGGTTTTATCCACGCAAACTGATTCCAAGCGCCTTGATACGGCGGTACAGGTAGCTTCGGTCAATGCCTAGGGCCTCGGCTGCTTGGGTTACATTCCCGTCACATTCGGCTAACTTGCGGCGTACCAGTTCACGTTCAAACGCTTCACTTCCTTCACGAAGCGAGCCGAACTGAAAGCTCGCCCAAACCGAGTGGGGATTGGGTTCGAGTGGGATTTGCGCCGCCGTCACAGGGGATGTGGTTTCTGTGATGATCAACCGCTCGACCAGATTTCGTAGTTCGCGAACGTTTCCGGGCCAGTCATACTGACGCAACTTTTCATAAGCATCTTCGGTAAAGGTAATCGGGGGACGTTGGTACTGTTGGCTAAACTGCCGAACAAAGTGTTCGACCAGTGCCGGAATATCCTCCAGGTGCTCCCGGAGGGGTGGGAGCTGGAATGGAATAACGTTGAGGCGGTAGAACAAATCAGCACGAAACTGGCCTTGCTCGATGGCTTCCTGTAACCGCTTATTGGTGGCGGCAATCACACGCACGTCTACGCGACGTGCACCTTCACCTCCAACAGGTTCAATAACTCCGCTTTCCAAGGCGCGCAAGAGTTTAGCCTGCATGCGCAGGCTCATATCGCCCACTTCATCGAGAAAGAGCGTGCCACCGTCGGCTTGCTCAAACTTGCCCCGCCGGGATTCTGTCGCGCCGGTAAAGGCACCTTTGACATGCCCAAAAAGCTCTGATTCGATGAGGTCTTCGGGAATAGCTGCGCAGTTGACGGCGACAAATGGTCGATCGGCGCGTTTTGAGACGGCGTGCAAGGCAAGGGCTACGAGTTCTTTACCTGTCCCTGATTCGCCGTAGATCAACACGCGCCCATCGGTTGGCCCAGTAAGGGCAATCTGCTGGCGCAAGGCCCGCATCGGGATGCTCTGCCCGACAACTAGGTCGCTTCCAGCCAGTGCCTGTACCGGACGGTGCATCTGGATCGCGTGGCGCACGGCATGCAGGGTACGTTCGATGTTGAGTGGCTTTTCAATAAAGTCACTTGCGCCGAGCCGGATGGCACGTACGGCCGTGTCAATCGTGCCGTGTCCGGAAATCATAACGACCGGGATGTGGGGATATTGCCGCCGGATGCGTTCCAGGGTTGCCATCCCATCCAGTTGGCTGTTGGGCATGTAAATATCAAGTAGCACGCAGTCCACGGCTGTGGTGGCGAGGCACCGCAGAGCAGCTTCGCCACTGTCTGCCTTTTCAACGACAAACCCTTCATCCTCAAGAACGCCGCGCAGCGATTCGCGAATGCCACGCTCGTCATCCACAATCAGAACTGTTTCCGCCATCTTGTACGTACCTTACACAGGGACCAAGTATGGGGCAGACAAGCGCCCTTGAAGGTGCTCACGTATGCACGTCGTTTTGGTTGAACCAGAAATCCATGTCAACACCGGTAACGTGGCACGCACATGTGTTTGTACTGGAACGCGTTTGCACCTGGTTCACCCCCTTGGATTTTCCATTGATGCGCGGGCCGTGCGCCGAGCCGGGCTGGATTACTGGCACCGGCTTGATCTGCATGAGTGGCGTGATTTTGCAACGTTACGGCAGGCATATCCATCCCACAGGTTTATTTTCGTCGAGACAGTCGGGCAACGCCGCTATGATGAAATCGCCTACCGGCCGGATGATTTCCTTGTCTTTGGATGCGAAACCAAGGGATTACCCCAGGAATTGCTCGACGGAGAGTGTGTGGTGCGCATTCCAATGACGGCGGATGCACGTTCACTGAATCTCTCAAACTGTGTTGCGCTTGTGCTGTACGAAGCGCTCCGGCAATGTGGCTTTCCTGGCTTGTGCTAAGCCGTTGAGTTGACCGGTTTTGTAAAAGTGTAGCCTGGAAGGCGACCGTGCACCACCTAGTAGCTGAGGTTCGCGCGGTACGAGCATCGGTTAGGCGTTGCTCGGCTGGTGGTGCACTTTCAGTGATTGCATTCAGTTTTCGGTGACCGTGCGTGCTGAGGTAGGCGACACGTGAGCTGGCAGGGCTAGGGCCTGTCCTTCCGGTGGTTCGCTTTCAGGAGAGCGTTCATGTTCGGCTCCAGACGTTAGCACCAGCGCTCCTTGGGGCTCTTTGGAGAAGAGAAGTTTTTTGTTTTCCGGGTCGTAATCCACAAGGAGCAAGTCGCCAGTACTGACCTGTTTGGTAGCAACCAAGCTGGCGATTGGATTGACAAGGAAACGCTCGATTGCTCGCTTGAGATGGCGTGCCCCGTATTTCAGGTCAATTCCTTCGTCCAGCAGAAACCGCTTGGTTTCTGGTGAACAGCGGATGACAAACTTTTCCGCTGCAGCTTGGGTGATCCGTTCCTGAACGGCCCGCAGCTCAAGGTCGAGAATTCGCTCGAGATGGTGCTCTTTGAGGCTGCGGAAAACAACTACCTTGTCAATCCGGTTCATAAACTCCGGAGAAAACTTGCGCCGTGCCGCTTCAGTAGCTGTGCGGTAGATTTTCTGGTCCAGGTCGTTGCGCTCGGTTTCCGGCCGCACTGGTGCAAAGCCAATGCTACCCGTAATGAGTTCCGACATTTCTTTGGCGCCTAAGTTGCTCGTCATGACGATAATGCACTTGGAGAAATCCACTCGTCGGTTGTCACCCAACGTCAGCGTGGCTTTATCCAAAATGCCCAAAAGCAACTGCCATAGGGCGTCTGACGCCTTCTCAATTTCGTCAAACAGAACAAAGGTCAGTTTGTCCTGTTCAGTGTGGTATTTGTCGAGGTTTTCCTGGGTCAGCAGAGGCGGTGTTTCTCGGTGTCCAAGATAGCCAGGGGGCGAGCCAATGAGCTTGGCGACTTCGTGACTGTGTTGAAATTCGGCACAGTCAATCTTGACAACGGCATAGGGATCGCCAAACAGCGCTTCGGCAGCCGCTTCAACGACACGAGTTTTGCCTGAACCCGTCGGCCCGAGAAACAGCAGTGTACCAAGGGGACGGCCCGGATGCGCCAAACCGGCTAAATAAACCTGATAGATATTGGCAAGGCGGCGAACAGCGCGTTCTTGCCCAACAATGCGCGCCATAAGCTTTTCTTCAAACTCGCGGGCGCGCGGACTCTTTAAATCCGGGTTGAGTAAAATTCGCTGGGACGTAGTTCCACTAGGCGCAGCAGCAGTTGTCATTGAGTTTGTTTCTCCTTGAGAACGCCGTCATCACTGGCAAAGAAACCTAAAAAGCGTAGCTGCCCAAGCAGGCGAAGTACTCAATGGTAAGCAAAGGCCATTTTTTTGGCAATCAAGTGCCTTTTGACAGGCAGCCGGCATGTGCTTACGGGAGAATGGCAAACTTGATGCAATCGCCATGCTGTAGCTGCTCGAAGGCTTCACCCAAGCGCTCAAGCGGATACTCGGCAGTAATTAACCGCCCCCACGCCACACGTTGCTCAATGAGAAGTTGGCGGGCCTGCCAAACGGCACGGGGGGTCATGTGGAAGGGGCTACGTAAGGTGATTTCATCGTAGTGGATGCGCTCAGTGTCAAAGGTTACGGTCGTGCCACGCTTGCAGCCGCCAAAGAAGATCACAGTTCCGCCCCGGCGCACTAGGTCTACGGCGAGTTCCCAGATATGCGGTTGGCCGGTACATTCGATGACCAAGTCAGCGCCGCGCCCATCAGTCAGATCGCGAATCTGGGCTGGCAAGGTCTCTGGAAGGAAGTCCACTGTTTGAGAAGCCCCAAGAGCGCGAGCTGCCTCTTGTCGGTAAGGGCGGCGCCCGGCCACGATGATGTTTTCAACACCACGTGCCTTGAGCGTGGCAACGTGCAGCAAAGCAATGGCTCCATTGCCGAGGATCAAAACGGTGTCGTCTTCTCGGATCGGGACCTCTTCTAACCCGTGTACGACGCAGGCTAGAGGCTCCATCAACGCAGCTTCTCGATAGGACAGGCTCTCCGGCTTGGGGTACATATTCTGCCGCACGATGCGTTCCGGGATGTGAATGTACTCGGCGTACGCCCCCAACACCATGGTGGACATAATCGTGTCACAGAGGTTTTCCTGACCCCGCCGGCAGTAGTAGCACGCTCCACATGGGGCAGAATGCGTAGACATGACGACATCACCCTCCTTGAAGCGTGTCACACCCTTGCCAACCTTGGCGATGACCCCGGCAAACTCGTGCCCAAAAAGGGTCGGAGTGGGAAACTTTGGGTGACCGCGCAAGAAGGCTTTTAGGTCCGTGCCGCAAGTAAGGGCTGTCATCACCCGGACCACGACGCCACCCGGTTCGGGGTCGGGGATGGGAAGGTGTTGCATTTCAATCGTGCCGGGTTTGAGAAGCACATTTGCCCGCATCAGAGCAGGCGTCGGCGATGAGTGCGTTGGCATGAGAGTTGTTCAATGTTGTCGTTGAAGTGGTCTTCGAGTGGTATTGTGGGAGGTACACCTTCTACGGGCAAGTTCTTCATGCCACACCCGTAGCATGAGCTCTAAAGACCATGTTAGCGTCTAAAAACGTTTCATGGGTTGTCTTCATACTTGCTTGGGCTGCTTGTGTCCCCGGAAGAGGCTTTGACGGCCCAAACGCCTGTTGGTCGGAGTTGGCATGTCCATATCATCGAAACGGCGCTCACGGCGAGCGACTAACCTAACACCAGAACCGCTCTACCGGCTAGGGACGGCTTTTTGGAGCAGTGGCGTGATCTTTGCAGCACACCGCCTGTCTGTGTTTGAGGCTTTGGAGGGGCGCCCAAAGACAAGTGCTGAACTAGCCGGCATTTGTGGAATGACGTTGACCGGAGCCGAAAAGCTCCTCACAGCCTGCGCCAGCCTTGGACTGGTGACATCTGATGAAACGGGGCTGTATCAGAACAGTCCCCTTGCGACAACATTTCTTGTGCGCGGTAAGCCCACCTACCAAGGCCACTTGCTGACGTATTTATCCGACTTGTGGGCTCGTTTCGGGGAGCTGGATTACTTGCTCAAAACAGGCGAAGTTGGCCCCCGCGAGACAGCTTTCAATCTGGTGCGCCCGAATGATGAACGCCGAGCGGCCGAACGCGCCTGGGTGCTGGCAATGCATGAGATTGCCATCGGTGGACAGGCAGATGCGTTGTGCCGAGCAGTGGATTTGAGCGGCTATACTCGCCTGCTTGATGTCAGTGGAGGAGCTGGCTCTTACGCGCTACGCTTTGCCGAGCAATATCCTGGATTGATAGCCGAAGTGCTTGATTTGCCAGAAGTGGTAGCTGTTGCCGATGAGCTCATTCAACAGTCGGCCGTCCGTGACCGGGTCCACGTCCGGCCTGGAGATTTCATCAATGCCGATTATGGCTACGGTTACGATGTTGTATTGTTGTCCGGTGTATTGCACGGGCTTGGAGAACGGCATATTTTGCGAGTGCTAAAGAAAGCCTATGCAGCCCTGAACCCCGGTGGATGTGTCATCGTCCAAGAAATGACACCTGACGCTCCGTCACCGGCGGCTGCACAGTTTGCTGTGCTTTTTAGTCTCAACATGATGTCTGGGGGAACTTACTCAGCCGAACAGCTTGCCCTGTGGCTCAACCAGTCCGGTTTCTTACGAATCACGATAACCGCACTAGAACAAGCTCCGTGGTTTGACCATGTAATTTCTGGGCGCAAGCCGTAAGTATATCATATCGGAGCAAATGCCATGCCGCCACGCAGAAAGAGAAAGATAATTCTTCTCTACCTTAAAGTCTTCATCCCAATCATAGTAATTGTTATTTTTGCCGCAGTAGCCTACACAGTGTATGCTGTCAACGCCGTTACTAAATCCGGTAGAAGTTTACTCTCCATCAAAGATTTTCCGAAGAAACTCCCAGAAAAATGGTCAGAGGTTGTCAGTTTTACATGGAAAGAAGTTGAGATTCCAGGAGCAAGCGGAACCATCAATGGGTGGATTTTTATTCGGGGAGCAGGACTACCCGGCATTGTTATTACTCACGGGCTAGGCAGCTCGCGGGCAGACATGATTGACCTGGGCTACCGGCTTTGGGAAAGAGGTTATAATGTCCTTGTCTACGATCTCCGCGCTCACGGAGAAAACAGTGCCCTGGCGACGACGCTTGGAGCATCCGAAAAGAAGGACCTGGCTGCAGCAATAGAGTACTTCAAAAGTTTTAAGATTCCATCTCCAAAAGGTGGAGAAGTTCCATTAATAGACTCTGAAAAAATAGGACTTTATGGCGTCAATGTAGGTGCCTATGTTTCGCTGATAGTGGGAGGTGAAAATGATTCTGTTAGGGCTGTTGTAGCTGACATGCCATATAACTCAGTGAGGGAATTTGCGCACCTCCGTGCACAAGAATTATTTGGTTTGAATTACCCCATCACGAATGCCTTACTTGACATCGGATTGCAAATTAACCAGAGCGGTATCTACGAGACTGGCTCCGTCAGCAGTCAGGCTGCTAACTATCAGAGCAAAAATAAAAGTGTAGCCGTTTTTATTGCCGATAATCAGTCGAAGGAAGCACAGCAGGCGGCCTATGCCGTTGTCAAGGCACTTGGCCCTTCTGTCTGTGAGCAAATCAATATTCCAAAGTCGCGCAACATTCCTTTGGCTGGCAAAGATGCCGACCTTTATAACGAGCAGGTGTGTAGTTTTTTTGCAAAGCGTGGATTCCCAATAGTGGGCTTACCGCAAAGGGGTTCCACAACACCGGCTGATACCAATCCAGCAATCAATAAACCGTAAAGAAGCGAGCCGGAGCTCTGCATGGTAGAGGTCGGTGTGATTGGCGTCGGCACTTTGGGACAGCACCATGCGCGGCTCTACGCCAGCCTACCCGGCGTGCGGTTGGTCGGGGTGTGTGACTTACGCCCTGAGGTTGGGCAGGCCGTTGCTGCACGCTATGGTGTGGCGTACTTTGCGCACTGGGAAGACCTTGCCGAGCGCGTGGCTGCCGTTAGTGTTGCTGTTCCCACACGTGACCACTGTGCCCTGTCGGTGGCGTTGCTCTCCCGGGGCAAGCACGTTTTGGTCGAAAAACCCATTGCCGCCACCCTTGAAGAGGCCGAGCAGATGGTTTCGGCGGCCGAGCGAGCCGGTGCTATCCTTCAAGTCGGTCATCTAGAGCGATTTAATCCGGCACTCCAGGCAGCTCGCACGTTGGTGCATCAGCCGCGCTTTTTTGAAATTGACCGTCTCAGCGTGTTTACACCACGTAGCTTGGATATTGATGTTGTTGCGGACATTATGATTCATGACCTGGATTTGCTGCGCTGGATGGTACCTGCACCAGTGGCTAGCATCCATGCGGTGGGCGTTCCGGCACTGACAGAAAAAATTGACATCGCCAGCGCGCGGATTGAGTTTGCCGATGGCTGTGTGGCCAATGTCACGGCCAGTCGTGTCTCGCTTGACAGGATACGCAAGCTGCGGTGCTTTCACGCCGGGGGCTATGTTTCGGTAGACTGCCTAAACCAGCAGGTAACGGCGCTAGAAGTCGTCCGTTCTCAGGGGGCAGCCTCGCTGCCGGCTATTGTACCCCGTGCGATCACGGTCAAGCCCGATGAGCCGCTGCGGGCCGAACTCGAACACTTCATCACCTGCATCCGAGAGGGCCGGCGGCCGCTGGTAGACGGCGTGGCCGGACAGGCAGCCTTGGAACTGGCGCTTCAGGTACGTGCTGAAATCGTAGCTCATGCCCGTCGTGCCGGACTGGGGCGCTGGGCTGAGGTTGCAACATAAGCGAACCTTTTCCTTTCCGCCGGTGGGTCTCCGCCCCTTAAACTTCCTGACAACCACAGTGGAAGCTGATTATGGAAACTGATGAGTACCGCCGGATGTTCCATCTTGAAACGACCTACTGGTGGTTTGTCGGGCGTCGTGCGCTGGTTCGGGATTGGGTTGCCGCGGCGCTGCGCCGTCAGCCAGCAGCGGCATCTGAGCGGTGGTTACTGGATGCTGGGTGTGGGACAGGAGCCAATGCTGAGATGCTGCGCACCTTTGGGCAGGTGATCGGCACAGATGTCTCGTCAGAGGCGCTCCGCTGGTCGCGGCAGCGGGGACTTTCCCATCTGGTACGTTGCCGGATCGAGAAGCTGTGTTTTGCTGACGATACCTTTGATGTGGTGACGGCACTCGACACGCTTGAGCATGTGGACGATGACTTGGCTGCCCTGGCTGAACTCCACCGCGTCTGCAAACCGGGGGGGGCGGTAATCATCACCGTGCCGGCATACGGGTTTCTCTGGAGCCCGCATGATGAGGCTCTTCGTCATCGCCGCCGCTATGCTCCGCGAGAGTTGCGTGACAAGCTTCAGTCCATGGGGTTTGAAGTCGAGCGGCTGAGCCACTTTATGTGTGGGTTGTTCCTACCGGTGTTATTGCTGCGGTTTTGGCAGAGCCTGCGCAAGCATGGCGTGCGTCCGCAAAGCGACCTGCGCCCTTTGCCGGCGTGGCTCAACCAGGCACTCAGCCGGCTGCTGGGGATTGAGCGGTGGCTAATTGGCTTTTTCGACCTGCCCATCGGCGTCTCGCTCATCTGTACGGCACGCAAACGGGCGTGGGTGCGCGCCCTAGTGGAGCGTCGCCCTGAGTTCACTCACGATTTCGCCCAGCATGCGCTCGAGGATGCTTGTATCAACCGGCTTGCCAACAAGCCGCACGCGCTGCACTTGGAGTTCTCCCGGAGCAATCCAATCCGCCCGACCTGTCATGGGTGTGATCGGTAGGTTCAACCCTAAGGCTCGCACTTCAGCACAAATTGCCAGCCATCATGCGGGCAGGCCTAGGTCGGTAAAGAGCGCATCGAAAACCTCCACACGCAGCCGCTGCAGAGCCCGACGAGGGTTGGCCTCAATTGTGGCTCATGCCATAGAGTGTGATCAGCTCTCCAAGGGTTTCTGCCGCCGATGGTTCATCATCAACTACCAAGATGCGCAGCCGCTAGGAAGATGGCATAGAGGGCAATGGCACCCTCAGGGGTTGATCTAGCGACCCAGGTGCCAACGGAAAGGTCAGAAAAAAGGTTGTCCCACGCCCTGGTTCGCTTTCAACTTCGATCTGTCCCTTGTGCCGGCTGACAATACGGTGCGAAACACTTAGCCCTAGGCCCGTTCCCCCGTGCCCTTTAGTAGTGAAGAATGGGTCAAAAATGCGCTTTTTGATCTCTTCACTCATCCCAATGCCGGTATCACGCACTACGAGTTTAGCGGTGTTTTGTTGTTGATAGACATTGATGATGATTTCACCACCAGCGGGCATAGCGTCCAGCGCGTTAAACAGGAGGTTAGTAATGACTTCACGCAACTCGGTCGGGTTACCTAGGATGGGCACCGGTAATGGCGCTTGGCAAATAACGTGAATGGGCGAGGTGCCAGAACGGTTCATCCACCGCGGTTGGGTAGCCTCGACGGTTTCCTGGACGAGTCGGCTGAGATCAATTTGCTCAAAGTCCGCATCCCCTTCGTGGATGCGGGCAAAGTTTTGGATGCGCCGGACGATGTTGGCGGCGTCCTGGGTGACTCTGTGCATGATGTCAAGTGACCGCAAGGTGGCTTCGTCGTTCGCTCTGGCTTTGAGCAGGCCAATCCGCCCCTGGAGGATGGTTAGGGCATTGTTGAAGTTGTGTGCCACGCCTGAGGCCAATTCTCCCAACGCCCGCAACCGTTCGGTTTGACGCATCTGGAGGTGATATTCCCGCTCTTGCTCACGTAAGCGCTGGGTTTCAGCCAGTTGCTCCCGGAGTTGTGCAATAAGCCGTGAGTTATGGAGGATAACCGTAGCGTGATCGGTTAGAAGTTCAAGGGTTTCGACCTCGTCCTGGGAGGGGGGCGCACTTAGACGGTCGGCGCTAAAGGTACCAAACAGCTTGCCTTCCAGCGCCAGTGGCACAACCACTGTATAGCCTGAGTGCCACATGCGTAGTGGCGATTCTGCCTGACGCCCAAGTAGGAATGAGTGATCCCCAATGCGGCGGTGAGCACCGGACAGATGCCTGCCAGGCGTAGCTGAAAATCCCCCAACCTTTGTGCGCTGCGTTTTGAGGACATCAAGTTCCATTTCTTGTCCTTCGGTAAAGGCCCCGGCGAAGGCAGCAATATATGAGTCATTAGCTGAGTCTGTGGATAGATCGCGCAGGCAGAACAAAGCGCGCTCCCAGCCTAGGTCGCAGGCAACTTGACACATCCAGTGGAGAATTTCAGAAACGCTTAGGTAACCTTCCAAACTGAGATGGTGTTTGACCCGATTGGCAACTTCAACAATGCGGCGCAGGCGATGGGATTCTTGCAGCAAACGCTCCCGCATCTGGGTGTTGCTGATGGCAATAGCCACCTGTTCAGCAAGGGGCGCCACCAGCTGGATGGTGTCGTCACTGTAGGCATTGGCCATCCGGCTTGTGAAGTTGAGAGTGCCGATGACATTGCCGTTGACGGTTAGAGGATGACACAGGGTTGAACGGTAGCCTTGTGCTGTCCAGTCCGGGTAGGTTGTAAAGCGCGTTTCTTGCTGGATGTCGGGCGTAACAATCGGCTGCCCATGCTTGACAACCCAGGCCGTCACGCTATTGTCCCCAGGCATAATGCTACCGGCTTGTACCGCGCTCGGTCTGTCATCGTGCAGGGCATAAATTTCGACTTCATTTGTATCGGGCCGAAGGAGCGTGATGCTCAAGCGGTCGAATGGCAGTAACTGGACGGCTTCGCGGACAATCGTCTCGAAGATAGCCTTCATGGTGTGACCGGCATGGATGGAGCGGCTGATGTTGAGCACGGCCAACGCCGGTTGGTAGGGCTGCCAGGCAGGCCGCACCGGCGACACGACTAGTGCCACAAGCTTCTCCCGCCGCCACACGACCGGATAAGCTGTTGCTACAAGGCCGCCCGGAAGGTAGACCGGAGAAGCCGCTTGCCCCTGGGCTACAGCCCGCACCAGAGTACATAGGTCTGGCGGCAACGATGCGGGCAAAAGCGATGTCGAAAGGTCAAAGGTAGATTCTCCCGCAATGGCGGTGTCCGATGTTTGAGTGGGGTCAGGCGTAACCGAGACATGGCACAGCCGTCCTTCAGCGTCAAAAAGATAGTGTCCCGGCTTGAGGCACGCTGCCTCCGTCGCATCAGCCATAGAGAGCACTCCTCGGCAAAGCCATCACGGCTCGAAGAAACCCTATGAATTACTTCGGTCTTTTATCGCTACGCTTGACATTTATCAACTCCATTGCTGGCGACGGAGGCGGGAAAGGGGTTACTGAGGAGAATGACCGGAAGGCAGGGAAGTGACATCGGCTGCACAGCGAAAACCCAACGTGAAGGCAATTGTACCAGGGGGAAGTCCATAGCGGCGCGTGAGTTGTAGGTAGTCCGCGCGATCATTCCAGGACCCACCGCGCACAACACGCCCACGCCCAAAATCCGGCCCGAGTGGATTGTGGGAGGGCCCAAAGGCGTAGTATTCGGCATCGAACCAGTCTTGACACCACTCGGCGACGTTACCAGCCATGTCATAGAGTCCAAAAGGGTTGGGCGCAAAGGTGGCAACAGGCGTGGTTTGGATCCCGCGCAACGGCATGCGTTTCGGGTTGACGGCGATGTGGTCAAAGTTAGCCGCGCCAACAAGGGTTGTCCCCGCCCCGTCTGTGCCGTACTGCGCCAAGGGACGACCAGCACGGGCGGCGAATTCCCATTCGGCTTCGGTTGGCAACCGCTTTCCAGCCCAGCGGGCATAGGCTACGGCATCATTCCAGGTAACGGCCACAACTGGATGTTGCTCGCGTCCCGCCGTAGCGTACCGTGCCCAGTGTCCTTCGCTCTGGTAGCCGGTGGCCAGGACAAAACGCCGGAACTCAGCGTTTGTAACTTCAGTGCGGTCAAGAAAAAAAGGTGCAACAACCGTGAGCTGGCTGCGACCAGCTTCATCTTGGCGAATAAATGCCCCACCGGGAATAAGCACCATCCCTGGTGGCGGCAGCCGCACTTGGTAGGGCAGTTCAGGGGGGCGAACCTGGCAAGCCATCAGCCACAGGCTAAGTACGAGCAACCAGAAACCGACAATGCTTTGCATACCCTGCTGGTGCTACCAAACAGACGCCTTCAAAAAGTGGCTTTTTGCACAAGAGACGCCGTTGACCTTTTGGTTTCTTTGAACCTACGGAAGGCCTAGTCCTTGGTACCGAAGATTAAGGATAGCTAGTTGCTTGCCGTTGATTGTATCTTGGCGTACAAACTATATGCCGATTCACGAGGCTGCTGGCGCAATACGCCAATGGACTGCAGGAGCCAGGAGGTCTTCCGCCGATGTATCTTGACGAATTCAAGCAACAGTTACCCGATGCCGATCCCCAGGAAACTGCCGAATGGCTCGAAGCCCTGGAACAGGTGGTCAATCGAGCAGGCCGGGAGCGGGCGCAGTTTTTGCTCCGCAAGCTCCTCAAAAAATCGCGCATGATGCGCGTCGGCCTACCTGAGTTAGTGCAAACGCCCTACATCAACACTATTTCACCAGAGCAAGAGCCGCCGTTTCCAGGCGACGAAGAAACGGAGCTGCGCATTCGGCGTATTGTGCGATGGAATGCCGTGGCGATGGTGGTGCGGGCCAATCACTACTTTCCCGGTATCGGCGGACACTTAGCGACCTATGCTTCGTCGGCCAGCCTGTACGAGGTTGGATTCAATCATTTCTTCCGGGGTAAGGATAGCGGGGGTGCCGGCGATCACATCTTTTACCAGGGGCATGCCGCCCCAGGCATTTATTCCCGTGCCTTCTTAGAAGGACGCCTAACGGTTGAACAACTTGAGCACTTCCGCCGGGAAGTGCTCGGTAAGGGACTGTCCAGTTATCCACACCCACGGCTGATGCCGCATTTTTGGGAATTTCCCACAGTTTCTATGGGGTTAGGGCCGATCAATGCCATTTACCAGGCGCGTTTCAACCGCTATTTGCACAACCGTGGCATTGTTGACACTTCCCAATCTCGGGTGTGGGCATTTTTGGGCGATGGGGAAACCGATGAGCCGGAGGCGCTAGGTGCCTTGCACCTGGCTGCACGGGAAGGTCTCGACAACCTGATCTTTGTTGTCAACTGTAACTTGCAGCGTCTTGATGGGCCTGTACGCGGCAACGGCAAAATCATCCAAGAGCTCGAGGCAGTCTTCCGAGGCGCTGGATGGAATGTCATCAAGGTGATCTGGAGCCGTCGCTGGGACCCACTGCTTGCCAAAGATACCGAAGGGGCGCTGGTGCACATCATGAACACCACCCTCGACGGCGAATTCCAAAAGTACTCCGTTGAAAGTGGCGCTTACATCCGACGGCACTTTTTCGGCAAAGACCCACGTACCTTGGCTATGGTCGAACACCTCTCCGACCGTGATCTGGAACGCTTGCGCCGGGGCGGTCACGATCACTTGAAGATTTACGCAGCCTACAAAGCGGCTGTCGAACACCGCGGCCAGCCGACGGTCATTCTGGTCAAGACGGTCAAGGGGTGGATGCTTGGCGAAAGCGCTACCGGACGCAATGCCGTCCATCAGCTCAAGAAACTCACCGAAGCCGAGCTGAAACGGTTCCGCGATCTGATGAACCTTCCGATTCCTGACGCCCAGGTTGGAGATGCGCCTTACTATCATCCGGGGGAGAAATCGCCGGAAGTCGAGTACCTGCGCGAATGTCGTCGCCGGCTTGGAGGGGAGCTGCCTAAGCGGGTTGTCCGTTCAAAACCACTGGTGCTGCCCAAAGAGAACCTCTATGCGGAATTTACCGTGGCTACCCAGCAGCCGGTCTCAACAACCATGGCCATTGTGCGTCTGCTACGCAAGTTGCTCGACGACAAGGAGATCGGCCGGCGGATTGTGCCGATTATTCCCGACGAGGCACGGACCTTCGGAATGGACTTCCTCTTCAAGAAAGTTGGTATCTATTCCGCAAAGGGCCAGCTCTACGACCCGGTAGATTCAGACCTATTGTTCAGTTACCGCGAAGCCAAAGATGGCCAGCTTCTTGAGGAGGGAATTACAGAAGCCGGAGCCATGGGGTCGTTTATGGCTGCCAGTACGTCCTATGCCACGCATGGCGAGCCGATGATCCCGTTTTACATGTTCTATTCAATGTTCGGTTTCCAGCGCACTGGCGACCAAGCTTGGGCGGTAGGCGACGCCCGCGGGCGGGGATTTCTCATCGGAGCCACGGCCGGACGCACAACACTCAACGGTGAGGGGTTGCAGCATCAGGACGGCCATAGCCACATCCTAGCCTCGACGGTGCCGTGCTGTGTGCAGTACGACCCGGCGTTTCACTTTGAAGTAGCCACAATTGTGCGCGACGGGCTGCGGCGGATGTATGAGCAAGAAGAGGACATCTACTACTACATCACGGTGTACAACGAGAACTATCTGATGCCGGACATGCCGCGCGGCGTCGAAGAAGGTATCCTGCGTGGATTATATTTGTTCAAGCCGTGCCTTGATGCCAAGCGTCACACGGTACAGCTTTTTGGAAGCGGCCCACTCATCATGCAGGCCCTTGAGGCACAGCGCATCCTTGCCGAGCGCTATGATGTTGCAGCGGATGTATGGTCGGCGACAAGCTACCGTGCGCTGCGAGAGGATGCCCTAGAAGTTGAGGCGTGGAACATGGCGCATCCTTTGGAAAAGCCCCGTGTGCCGTACCTTCAGAAAGTCCTGGCCAATGCCGAAGGCCCCATCATTGCCGTCAGCGACTACATGAAAGCGTGGCCGGACAGCATTGCCCGCTGGGTACGCCAGCCATTTTTGCCCCTAGGGACCGACGGCTTTGGGATGAGCGATACCCGCGAGCAGCTACGGCGTCACTTCAAGGTAGACGCAGCTTCCATTGCGTATGCGGCGCTCTACAAGCTGGCCGAGATGGGCAAACTGGGCTTTGATGAGGTTGCGCGCGCAAAAGCTGAGTTATACGGCGAAGCCGGTGTGCCAGAGCCGGTCACCAGTCGTTAGAAACCCGTGGAATCCCTTGCTTTACCGCCTACGCGGCTCAATGCCGCGCAAGTTCACCGCTGGGCCTTGGCTTTGCACCGGGCAGCAGCGCTTTTTGAAGCTCGGCGCTTTGCCGAGCTTTACTTTGGCCCCGCAGAACAAATTGACGCCGATCGTTTCCCTGGTTTTCGTCCGGCCGTGCTTTACTGGGTGGCCACGGCTGAACGCGAACGGCTGACCCACACGTTGCTCATGTCAGCCGCCGGGTTGACGCTAGACGACCTGCCGGCAGTGGCTTCGGCGGTCATCCGCTATCAAGCTGACTTTGTCGAAGATTGCCGTGTGCTCTGGGAGTACTTGCAACCAACCCTGCCATTTCGTCCGGCACTTGATGTGGCTGCGCTAGGCGAAATTTCCGGTCTGCCGTCTGATTGGCTGGCGCGTTTCAATGCTGCAACTGCCCTAGCTCGGCAGCAACCCGCAGCCGAGGAAACATGGGCTGCCTGGTGTGAATTGTCGCTGGTGGCGCGCACAGCACAGAGCGCCGAAACGATTCGGTCGGCGCTTGTCCTTGCCGAACTTGATACCCGGCTAAACCTATCTGCCTTGGTAGAGCAGGTCAGCCCGACTTTTGGGCGGCAGCTTACCGAATTTTTCTTCACGCAAGTTCTTGGCGGCATTACTGATGCGCCACGTGCCACCGGGGAGCGCCTTGGGCGAAACGGCGTATTTGCCGAGCATGACCTTGCCAAGACCCACCTTCAGCCACTGCAAGGATTGCTGGGATTGGTTGGCACGTGGTTGGGTGGTCCCCCACTCGTGGTAGAAACACACATCCGCACCTGCTCTTTCCAAACCCAAACGCAGGTGGTGCTAGCCGCCGAGGGGCGCAACCGCGCACTAGGGCGGCATCTGTGTACCTTGTGTGCAGCATTTGACCAGTCCACACTGGACGCCGTGCTACCTAAGTGGCTTGCGCCGCGCAGCCGACTTCACACCAGCCTCGGGTGGGGAGACGAAGCCTGCCGGTTTACGGCCGAGTTTGGCGCGCGCTGAAGTCAAGCCCGGTAGACCGGCTCTGTTGCAGCCCTTACAACACACCTTTGGTTGAAGGAATGTCGTACTGTCCGGTCAGGCGACGGGTGGCGGCGCCCAGAGCGCAAGCAGCGGCCTTGAATGTTGCTTCCAGAATGTGGTGCTGATTGCGTCCGTAGAGCAGGGCAATGTGCAGCGTCAGCCCGGCGTTGAAGGCAAAAGAGCGCCAGAAGTGCTCGGCCATTTCGACGGCAAAGGTGCCGATCCGTTCACGCGGGTTGTCCACGTCATAGACCAGGTAAGGGCGGCCGGAAATATCCACCACGGCGCGCGCTAGGGCCTCATCCAGCGGCGCGTAGGCATGCCCGAAGCGGGCAATGCCGGCCTTGTCACCAAGCGCCTGGGCGAGGGTTTGTCCGAGCGTGATGCCGACATCCTCGACGGTATGGTGGTCGTCAATGTCGAGGTCGCCGTCGCAGTGAATATCGAGGTCAAGGCGGCTGTGCCGGGCAAGCTGCGCCAGCATGTGGTCGAAAAAGCCGATGCCGGTGGTGATGCGGGAAATCCCCGTACCGTCGAGATCAAGCGTAACGGCCACGCTAGTTTCATTGGTGCGTCGGGTGAGAGAAGCTGTGCGGTGTGTCATGTTCGGTTCGGAAGGATTACATCAGGCTGACCGCGCTGTGTAGAAACCACTGCATCAAAGCCAAGGCGCGGGCAAAAAGGCTGGCGTTGGCGCGCGCAATAGAAAGGCGAGTACGGCTATTGTTGGCTGGGTTCATGTCCAGCCGCACTGTATCATCGGGGTCAATGACCACGGAGAGCAACTCCCCGTCGGTCGTCAGGCAGTGGCGTTCGCTGCGACCATCCCAGGTTTCGCGCCGCACACTGCCGTCGGCAAAACGTAGTTCGATGACGTGTGGCATCGTAGCCTCGCCCTTGCGTACAAGAACGGCTTCATGGGCGTCAAGGGATTCAACGGCGTAGTCAAGCAGGGATGTGCCACGAAAGTATTGGTCAAAAAACCAGGTGAGGTCTTCACCGGCAACTTCGGACGCCACATCGAAAAAGTCATCCGATGTCGGGTGCTTGAAGCGCCAGCGCGTAAAGTAGGTATGTAGGATGCGCTGCATGGTTTCAGCGCCGACATAGCCCTCCAGCATCTTGAGCGTCAGCGCCGGGCGGGCATAGGCGTTGAAAGCATAGAGTGATGGGTTAGGAAACTTCCAGGCAGGGGTGAGAATAGGCGCACTTTGGATACCGGCCGGTCCTAGGACAAACAACTGGGCCCGCTGAAATGACCAGTCTGGGACACGCACCGGCAAACGCCAGATGGGTCGCCCACCAAGGTGCAACCATAATCCGTGCTGGTCGGGATAGTAACGAGCCATCAGGTTGGCTTCGCAGTAGCTGTTGATACCTTCGTCAAGCCAGGCTTCCTCAAACTCATTGCTGGCCACCATACCGTACCAGTACTGGTGGCCAAACTCGTGGATGAGGATAACTTCAGGCCCCAGTAGGTCATCGTCAGAGACATTGCGGCGTGTCCCGACGGTGATAAGTGTCGGATATTCCATGCCCATAGCGCCCTCTGCACCATAGGCCGGATCGACAATGGTAAGTGTTTCGTAAGGGTAGGGGCCAATTCGCCGGCCGTAATCTTCCAGGGCTATCCGTGCTGCGCGAAAGTGGCGCGCCTGCTGGTCGGCATGTTCGGGCTGAAGCAGCAGGATAATCCGTACCGGTGGCAGGTCAGGGACTTCAAAACGTTCTTCTGCCACGATGAAATCCGGCGAGCATGTCCAAGCAAAGTCGTGGACATCGCCCTGGACGAAGCGGTGGCGCACGCGGCCATTGGGTTGGAGCTGGCGTTCACATTCGACGCCGGTGGCCCCGACCTTGAAGCCGGCCGGCACATCGAGCGTAACGTCGTATTCGCCGAAATCGGCATAGAATTCCGTCGTCGCATGAAACTGGTGACAGTTCCAACCAGGCGTCGTCCGGCGACGCATTCCAGCCGGCTCATAGACGCCCAGTTTGGGAAACCACTGGGCTACCATGAAGAAGTTTCCATAATAGCCGGTACGGGCAAAAACCTTCGGCAACTTTGCCAAAAACTCGATGTCGAGTGTGATCGAGCCGCCAGCCGGTACCGGCTGTGGTAGCACGACGCGCCATACCGTCCGGTCGTCGGCGTTGTCATCGTCCGGGTGGATGAACTCGCCCAGTGGAAGCAGGTCAATGCCATCTTCAGTGCGCATGCTGAGCAGATCAATGGCGCCAGGGAAACGTGGGTCCATAGCCTCCCCACGCAGTGATCCCCCCTTTGATTCGCGCCGAAAAGAACTGTTTTCGTCGCGAAAGGCGTTGAGGTAGAGATGAAATTGCAAGTCCGGCACAGGGTGAGGCGCCGGGTTGCGCCACGTAAGGCGCTCACGTCCGTGAATTTCCTTTTTCTCAGTATCGAGCCGTGCGTCAATTTGGTAGCGTACGCGCCGATCTGAAAGTGGGGGCCTTTCATAACAGCCGGTCATTGCCGTAGCCGGTGGCGACAAAAAGCTGACAAGCAAGCTAGGCAGTACCAGGCGCCACAGGCTTCTGATGGAAAGTAAAGTGGCGACAGCGTAAAAAACGGCGAACATGTCAAACCTTGGGGAATGCAAGACGTTCAATCTGGAGAAGAGGTATGCCATACTGGCAAGGGCAGCCAGTATGCTGCTATCTGCACACTGCCGGTGACAAATGTTGTCGTGGCATTCATCAGGGAGGGCTGGTGGCATGCTTTCAAAGTGGCATTTTCACAACCAACTAAGCTGGCTTCTCATCACCGGATTGCTCATCGGGTCAGTTTTGCCAGCAGGAGCCTGGGCAGATGACAGGGAGAAAAAGTCTCCGGTGACACGCAAGCTCAGTGACAAGGAAAACCCCCTGATGATTGGCAAGCGCGACATCAACAAGGGGAGTTTGAACTTCTACTCAAAGGAGAAAGAAATGGCGATTGGCGCCCAGTTGGCTGCTGAACTGGACCGCCAGCTCAAATTCGTCACCGATCCAGTGGTGGTTGAATATATCAACCGTATCGGTCAAACCATTGCCTCCAACTCCGACGCCAAGATTCCCTTTACTATCAAGGTAGTGGACTCTCCCGAAGTCAATGCCTTTGCGCTGCCGGGCGGGTATTTTTACGTAAACAAAGGACTGATTCTAGCGGCCGACAACGAAGCCCAAGTTGCCAGTGTGATGGCACACGAGATTGCTCATGTCGCGGCGCGACACGCCACGGAGCAGGTATCAAAGGGGCAACTGGCCCAGTTTGGCATGATTCCGCTGATTTTCGTAGGAGGCGTCGCAGGGGTCTTGGTTGCTAATGCAGCCAATATCCTCGTGCCGTTGACCTTTCTCAAGTTTGGGCGCAACGCCGAGTTCGAAGCTGACATGCTTGGCGCCCAGTACGCCTGGGCCGCCGGTTATGATCCGGACGAGTTCATTGCATTTTTCGAGAAACTCAAGGCCCAGCAAGACCCGAAACAGAAAATTCCAACGGTATTTTCTACGCACCCGCCCACCGAAGAACGAGCCGCTAAGATGCGCCAGTTGACGGCGGCCTTTCCACCACGGGACGAGTACATCATTAGTTCTTCGGAATTTATGCGTGTGAAAGCCCGGTTAGGTGCGATTGCCCCGGATGTCGGACGGCGAATTGGACGTGGTGACCGCAGTGATCAACCAAGCCGTCCAACCTTGCGGCGGCGGCAGCCGAACGCACCGCCGGAAGTTGAGGAAGACGAAATGAGCACGCCGGCGGATCGTCCTCAGAAGTCCGAGCCGCCGAATCGTCCAACCTTGCGGCGACGCACGGAGAACACCCCTCCGCCGGACGATGACTCACCGCTTAGGTAAGCTCTGACATGCCACTGAATATGGCGAGTGGCGAGTAGCGAGTGGAGAGTAGCGAGTCGCGAGTGGTGAGTAGCGAGTGGTGAGTGGAAGGGGCAACCGGCCGGTCGTCCCTTCTTGCGCCGCCGAATTTTCGGTCACTATCACCGACATCGAAACCATTCCATGCCGGGCCGTTACATTCTTGCACTCGATCAGGGCACGACCAGCTCACGTGCCATGGTATTTGATACCGAGGGACGAGTTATTGCACTGGCGCAGCGTCCTTTCGAGCAGCTCTTCCCGCAGCCAGGCTGGGTCGAACATCGTCCGGAAGATATCTGGAATTCTCAACTCGGAGCGGCCCGCGAGGCCCTCCGCATGGCAGGCATTACGGCGCGTGAAGTGGCTGCCCTTGGTGTCACTAACCAGCGCGAAACAACACTGGTTTGGGACCGAACCACGGGCGAGCCGATTGGTAATGCCATTGTCTGGCAGTGCCGACGTACGGCGGCTCGTTGTGATGAACGGCGGCAAACCTCAGCAGCCCACTTGATTCAGTCTCGGACCGGCTTGGTTGTGGATGCTTACTTTTCTGCCAGCAAGGTCGAGTGGATGCTCGAGCAGATACCAACGGCCCGCGCGCGAGCCGAGGCCGGCGACTTGGCTTTCGGTACGGTGGATAGCTGGCTTGTCTGGCAGTTGACCGGGAAGCGGCGGCACGTAACGGATGTCACCAACGCCAGCCGCACGATGCTGTTTGACATTCACAAGCTTGCTTGGGATGACGAGCTCTGCAGGTTGTTTTCCGTACCCAAAGCCATGCTGCCGACGGTTGTCCCGTCGAGTGGTGTTGTTGGCGAAACGGACCCGGAGCTATTTGGCGCGCCAATTCCCATTGCCGGGATTGCGGGGGACCAGCAAGCCGCGCTGTTTGGGCAGATGTGTTCGCACATTGGCATGGCCAAGAACACGTATGGCACGGGGTGCTTTTTGTTGTTGCATACGGGTACAAAACCGTGCCCATCGCAGCAGTCGCTTCTGTCAACCGTAGCATGGCAGTTAGGGACGGCACCGGCAGAGTACGCCCTAGAGGGAAGTGTCTTCATTGCTGGGGCGGCCGTGCAGTGGTTGCGGGATGGGCTGCAAATCATCGGCGGTGCGGCTGAAACGGAAGCCGTGGCGCGTTCGGTGCCTGACACCGACGGGGTAATGTTCGTGCCGGCTTTTGTTGGCCTTGGTGCGCCCTACTGGGACCCCCATGCCCGGGGCATTATCACTGGCCTAACCCGTGGTACAACACGAGCACATATCGTACGCGCAGCGCTGGAAGCCATTGCCTACCAGACATGTGATGTTGTCGAAGCCATGCTGGCGGATGCCCGACAGGCACTTGGTGCCGGGTTTCGATTGACCGAACTACGGGTTGACGGCGGAGCAGCGGCTAATGACTTCCTGATGCAGTTTCAGGCGGACATTTTGGGGGTACCGGTAATTCGTCCAACGGTGACGGAGACAACGGCTGCCGGTGCGGCCTATTTGGCCGGTTTGGGTGTTGGTTTCTGGCGTGATGTGTCGGAAGTAGGACGGATTTGGCAACCGGAGCGGGCCTTCGAGCCTACTCTCAACGCAGACGCAAGGCTGGCGGCTTATCATGCATGGCGTACTGCTGTTCGACGCGCGCGCTCTATCGTTAGCTGAATACGGCTCAAACCGTCGGGTTTTGAACCGGGGCGCTCAAGTCCAGGGTGGCTGCGCCCTACGTATCGCGCAAGAGGCCGCACGGCAAACGGTCATCCTTGCCAAAAGCAGGTAAAGCCGGTTAGCGTCGGTCGCCATCCCCGCCAATGACGCCCCGGTTGGCGCGGGAAGCTAGTTTGGCTAAGTTGGCACGGGCAACTTCCTCAAGCGAGGCCTCAAGCTCGGTACAGATAGCAGCGACGTACCACAGCACATCACCCACTTCATCGAGCAATCGCTGGCGCTGCTCGTGGGAAAGGCAGCCATCCAGGTCGCGAATGACCTTTTTGAGCTTACCAGCAACTTCGCCGGCCTCGCTAGCCAGACCGAGAACGGGATAGATGAGATTGTTTCCCCGGTTCGGGTAGGCTGCCGTACGTGCGGCAGCCTGTTGGTATTCCTCCAGAGTCAGCATAGGAGGGGTTACAAGTAAAGGGCATCGCGAAGTTTGCGGCTACGGCTTGGATGACTCAGTTTAGCGAGCGCACGCATTTCAATCTGGCGAATACGCTCACGAGTCAGATTGAAGCGAGCGCCGATTTCCTCCAGTGTCCACTCGCGTCCGTCTGGCATCAGGCCGAACCGCAACATGAGCACTTCAGCTTCGCGGGCTGAAAGACGGCTCAGGGCTTCCCGTAGGTTCTGGGCCATTTCGGCTGTCATTGACTCGCGCAGCGGGTCTTGGCTGTTGTGGTCAGGCAGCAGATCGCCCAGTGAGTGTTCGCCGTCATCGTCGGCCGTTGGGGTTTCAAGCGAAACAGGTTCAGCGACGACGTTGAGCACTTGGCGGACATCCTCTGGTGTAAGCCCGACAAGGGGGGCAATTTCTTCGGGGGTTGGGTCTTCGTTGCCGTTGGTTGTCATCTGACGGAGCACGCGCCGAACGCGGTTGACACGGTCCACCATGTAGGTCGGCAACCGAATGGTACGCGATTGGTTGGCGATGGCCAGTTGAATGGCTTGCTTGATCCACCACACAGCGTAGGTTGAAAACTTGATGCCGCGGCGCCAGTCGAACTTTTCAACCGCGCGGATCAGACCAATGTTGCCTTCCTGGATGAGGTCTTCCATGGGAAGTCCGCGACCCATGAAATCGCGCCCGATAAACACCACAAGCTTGAGATTGGATTCGATCATGCGGAGCTTATAGGCTTCGGCTTTTTGCTTGGCTTCAGCGAAGCGTTTCCACTCGGCGATGATGCCATCCAGGGGAAGGGCGCAGTCGCATTCCATGTCGCGGATGCGCGCTCGAACCGCCTTGAGCTGGTGTTTGAGCAGACGACTGGTAGCAGGGTCAAGAGAGGTATCCTTGAGCCGTTGTTCGAGCCGGGCGCGCTCTGCTTTGAGGGTGAGCGCCTCATCTACGACATTGCCCCACGCTCGCTCGATCCGCTGGCGGATGGTCTTGTTGAAGGGGAGTTTATAGAGAACCCGCCCGATCTGGACTCGCAGCCGGAGTACATCAAGATTGCGCTGGGTGTGCTTATAGCCCGGTTGCGCCACGATGGTGCGAATTCCGGCATGGACTGTCTCAATGGCCGCGAATTTCTCGCACAAGGTCCGCTCTTGCCGCTCATCGAGGTCCGGCTTGAGTGGTGCTTCGCACCGTTCGGCTTCGGTCTCTTCTTCTCCACGTGGAAGCACAAGCAGGTCGGAGAGCCGCAACCCCTCACTTTGCAGTTTCTTAGCTAACTGGACAACGTACGAAGCCACCGGCAGAGCGCGTGACAACATGCGGGTGGCACGACGTTCATACCGCTCCATTTCACGGGCTACGAAGATTTCTTCTTGCCGTGTCAGTAAGGTTGTGTGCGACAGGGATTTGAGGTACACCGAAATAGTGTCACTGGCCTCATCGTCAGCAGCATCTGCTACAGAAACCTCGTCGCTTTCCATACAAGAGAAATCTTCTTCGCTGTAATCAAGCTCGTAACGCATGGCACCGTAGCTCATAGGGGGTCAATCTCCGAAGGTCACCGCTTGGGAAGTGATGCGCTTTTTGAAAGGACCGTAGGTGTTATGCCGAACCAAGCCTGATAAGATCCTGGCTTCCTTCAACCATGTTCGCCTTAAGAAACAGACACTACCAACAACGAAAACATCATTGAGAAACGCCAATTGGGGAACAAGTGTGCGTTATCGTACGCTAGCTTTCAAAAGATGTAAATGTGAGTTACCGTACGCTGTCTAGGTGCGCAGGGTTGGTGGCCTGTCGTTGGTTGAGACGTTTTTCTAAAAGCGCAGCAACTTCGGCAAAGCGTGCATCCCAGGTTTTGTCCTGCACGGCCCGCTGCCGTCGGTCAGCATCTGCTTCGGTGTCCCGCGTCAAGCAGTCTTCAACGTGAGAAATGAAGTCATCTGGTGTGCGAGCAATGCGGATAACATCCGCCATAGGTTCAAACTCTGGAATGGGGACGATAACAACCGGCTTACCTGTAGCGAGATACTCGCGGACTTTGGTAGCGCTTGTGTACTTGACAATGTCGTGGTTGGCATCTTTGGGGACGATACAAACGTCAAAGTGCGCAGCAAAGGCCGGCAGGTCAGCGTAGGGCTGTGCTGGAATGAAGTGGACATTGGGTAATGCCTCGATACGGAGCGGGGCTGTTTTGTTCCCGATAAAAACAAACTGCCAGTCTGGCCGATGACGGCTTACATACTCAACAAGCGCCTGATCTATTTGCCAGCGCTCGATGGCTCCAAAAAAGCCCAAGATGGGTTTCCCAAGACGCTTGATGGGTGCAAGTGGGTAGGGACATTCCCACCGACGAAAACGTGCAGCTGCAAAGTGCTCGAAGTCAACCGCTTGCTCAAGCAGAACTGACTTCTCACGTCCGTGTTGGGCGTCTGCTAGCAGCTTTCGCCCGTGATAAAACACAATGTCAGCCGCTGCAATGAGCTCTTCGTGGAGCTGGCGAATGAATTCTACCTGCCCACCAGTATCCACGGGGTTGGCATCATATTTGTCTGAGACGTGATATGCAACTAAGGATTCGTTGAATTGACCCACCATGTCGCGGGCGGTAGGGATGGCAATCCACAAGATGGGATTTTCGATACGAAGCCAGCGCAAGAGCCACCGCAGTTGATGCACCAAAAGCTGGCGGTTGATACGCCGCCAAACGGGGTTTGAAAAAAAGGGTGACACAACGGGGGTCACCACCCAGATACCTTCCGGTGTGCGGCGGAGGTACCTGGCGTAGCTGCGCAGTTTACGCCGGATTTTGGTGAATAGTTCTGGGCTACCGAGTCCGGGTAAGCCCATTGAGATTGAGTTGACAAATACCACCTGATTGTCGCGCGCAAAGCGCTTCATGAGGTGGTTGTTGGCATGTGGGTGGTGATACCACCAGTCTTCTCCGCCAAAGCAGAGAATGGCGCGTCCCTTCATCGGAAAACATAGACCAGCACGGCGGCTACGACTAACACTAAGAACAACACACCGGCGCTGATGACAACAATCAGGACAAGGTTTGATGGTTTCTGCCGAGAGAGCTCTGGTGGCGGGGGTGCTCCCGAAGGTAGGGCGCCGGCCTGGGGTGCCCCTGCTGGGGCATACGGCGGTGTTGCTGCGTGAAGCGGCTTGTCTTGGCTCGCTTGGGCAACAACCGGCTCAAACGGGAGAGGGGGTGGTGGAGACGGGGGTGGCGGCGGAAGTGCCGGTCCTTGGGCCTGCGGCGGCATAGGGACTTTTTCTGGGCCGGCTACGGCCAAGGGCGTACCACCGGAAAGTGTTGGATGACTTGAGAAGGTCACATCAGCACTACTGATGGGAACCGGAACTGGTTGGAGTGTTGCCGCTTCAGGACGACTTGCTGTATCGCCAGCAGTGAGTTTGTCCTCAGTGCAGCGAATAAAGTTGAAACGGACCTTCGGCCCCCCTACGCCGAACTCGATGACATCGGCATCTTGAAGTCTGACTTCCGTCACCCGTTGCCCGTTGTGATACGTACCATTGCTGCTACCGACATCTCGGAGCAGATAGGTTTCTCCGTCATACAAGATTTGGGCGTGGCGGGTTGATGCCAGTTGGTCGTATAGCGCAAGCGGAAGCGTACTATTTGGATCGCGCCCAATTGTGGCCGGAAATGTTAAGATTTTGACGCTCTCACCCTTGCGCAACCCAGAAAGAAAAACGGCTTCAAGTCCAACAACCTTGCCGGGGAGGGTTTCCACGGCAGGTTTGCCGGGTTGAGTGGGCAGAGCACCTGCTGGGCTAGCTCCAAGTGGCCGGAGGGGTGTCCCGCAGGCCTTGCAAAATTTTGCATCGTCACGATTTTGCGTCCCACAATTTGGGCAAATCATGACTTTGCCGCCTTTCTTCGGTGGGCTCTTACCTCACCGGTTACTTTAGCTTTGATGCTTAGCCTTGAGGGCTTTGACCTGCTCAGTGAGCCGAGGTACAACCTCAAACAGATCGCCGACGATACCGTAGTCAGCAACCTTGAAAATCGGCGCTTCTGGGTCTTTGTTAATCGCCACAATAAACTTCGAGGAAGACATCCCCGCCAGGTGTTGGATAGCCCCGGAGATACCACATGCGATATACAAGGTTGGGCTAACAGTCTTGCCGGTTTGGCCAACCTGATGTGAGTGGTCAACCCAGCCAGCATCCACAATGGCCCGGGATGCTCCGGCTGCCCCGCCTAGAGCGTCTGCTAGCTCTTGAATCAGGTAGTAGTTTTCTGGTCCTTTAATGCCGCGTCCCCCAGAGACGACGATGTTGGCTTCGGTCAGTTCGACCTTGCCCTTGGCAGCGGCAAGAATATCTGTGACTTTGGCTTGGAAGGCATCTACGATGGTGGCGCCAATGGACTTGACTTCTGCCGTGCGGCTGGTGTCTGGCGTGGCTATTGGAAAGACGTTTGGGCGTAGGGTAGCTGCCGCAGGGGTTCGGCGAAAGGCTACGGTTGCGTAAGCCTTACCGGCGTACACCGGACGCACCACGCTGAAGACCCCATCGTTGACATGGGTTTCCGTGACATCGGAGGCCAAACTAACATCCAGCCGGGCCGTTACCCGTGGCATGAGGTCTTTTCCCATGGCTGTTGCTGGTGCTAAGACAACCGTGGGCTGGGCGGCCTGGATGGCATCAGTAAGAACTTTTGCATAACCATCGGTTGAGTATTTGGCCAGGGGTGCCACATCCGCGACATAAACCGTGCTGGCACCGTAGTGGGCAGCTTCTGTGGCTAAGTGGCCAATACCAGCGCCGATGATGACAGCGCTAAGAGGCTGCCCCAACTTTTCTGCCAACCGATGTCCTTCTGACAGCGTCTCGTAGGTTGCTTTCTTAAAGCTTCCGTTACGCTGCTCTGCAAAAACCAAAACGCCATGCGCCATAACTTGATCTCCTTGCAAACAATTCTCGCTGACTATCCGCTCGGCAACACTCCCGAGAAGTTCTCAAGAATGTCGTTTGGGTACGCCTAGATAACCTTAACTTCATTTTGCAGGGCAGACATAAGTTCACTGACCTGTTGCGAGGGGTCGCCGGTGATTTTGCGTCCGGCCTGGCGGGGGGGCGGCAGACGAAGGGCCGTAATGACCAATCCGGCGGCTTCGGGACCGACGTCAGCGGACGATAGCCCGAAATCGGAGAAAGTCTTCGTAACCAGAGGCTTTTTCTTGGCCTGCATGATGCTTTGCAGTTTGGGGTAGCGCGGCTCATTGAGGCCTTTCTGGGCGCCGATAACAGCCGGTAATCCGGTTTCCACAACTTCAATGCCGCCTTCAATCTCACGTTCGGCGCGCAGCCGGCCGTCGCTGACTTCAAGCTTAGTGACCACTGTAACCTGTGGCCAGCCAAGCTTTTCAGCGACGATAGAGTGAACTTGCTGATTATCGCCACCGACGCCATGCTTGCCGAAGAAGACGATATCCGGTGTGAGGGTCTTGAGCGCGGCAGCCAGCGTTTTACCGACGCATAGTGGGTCGTCCACGGCAATGCCGGTACTCGAGATGTGAATGGCTTCATCGGCCCCACGGGCAAGGGCTTCCCGTAAGATACTGGGAACCTCATCCCCGCCTAGTGACATGGCAATAACCTGCCCGCCCTTGGCTTCTTTGAGCCGAACGGCTTCTTCAAGTGCAAACTCATCGTAAGGACTGATAATGAACTTGACGTTTGTCCGGTCAATCGAGCAGCCATCGGCTGCAATTTTGATGCGCGTGTCGGTTTCCGGCACGGCCTTAATGCAGACAACAATTTTCACGGGAAAGCCTCCAAGAAAGATAACCGCCAGTCATTGCTGCTGGCCAGTGGCTTGGTAGGAAAACGCACATATAGCACGCGCTTTCCGTGACTGGCAACTGCTCTCAGTCGCCGTCAACTTGAGCCGGGCCTAAAGGGGGATGGGGCTAGATGACCCTACTGTTTAGTGGACTCGCTCGGCGAGAGCTTCAGCAACCAGTTTAGCAACTTCGTGGTGAACATCGGCAACCCGCACGCCGGCCGCACGCAGGGCTTCGACTTTCTGACGGGGGCTACCCATGCCGCGCTCAACAATAGCGCCGGCATGCCCAAAGGTAATGCCAGATGGCATAGCATCAACAAATTTTCCCGCAATAAAAGCGATAAGCGGTTTAGTAAAGCCACCCTTCCGTACTAGCTCTGCTGCCTGTTCTTCGTAGACGCCGCCTGGTTCGCCAAACATCACGACTGCATCGGTTTCTGGATCGGCTTCAAATAGGGGAAGGATATCAGCAAATGTCGAGCAGGCAATGACATCACCGCCAACACTCAAGGCTGTACTAATGCCGAAGCCGGCCTGGCACAGCACCCAGGCCGTTTCGCTTGTCATCGAGCCAGACTTACTCACAATGCCGATACGCCCGGGCTTGAACAAGAAGTCTGGATTCGTCCCCCCGATCGGGCCTAGCTTGCATTTGCCCGGGGTCAAAATGCCCACAGAAGTTGGACCAACAACCCGCGCGCCCTTGCTGACAGCGTATGAATAAAGGTCAGCCGTGTCGTGGATAGGTACCCGCTCGGTGATGATGTTGATGAGCTGAATACCGTTGCTGATGGCTTCAATAGCTGCATCTTTGGCCGATAGGGGAGGCACGTAAACCAGCGAGGTATTGATGGTAGGGTGTGCTGCCAGTGCCTGCTTGAGAGTGTCGTAGACCGGCACGCCATGAACGACTTCGCCCCCTTTACCGGGTGTCACGCCTGCCAGCACTTTCGTGCCATAGCGCAGCATTTCTTTGGTGACAAACGAACCTTCCCGACCGGTAATGCCTTGGACAACAACGTGCGTGTTTTCGTCAACCAGTATGCCCATACCGTGCCTCTTTCGTTGTGTGAGTCTCCCTTTAGCAGCTCAGGCTACGTAGTTTGTTTTTGTATTCTTCACTTTTCTGAATGACCACTTTGGCACTCTCGGTCATGGGCATTTCGGGGCCGAAAATGGTCATATCCAGATGGAGTTCTTCACGGGCGCGCTCCAAAGCCGCGCGTGCTTCTTCCCAGCCCGGTCCACCGCGCCGGACAACGATCGGGAAGGGAGGACGAATCGCGCGCAGGCCTGCAATAAAGCCTTCCATGGTGATGTCCACACGGGTGTTGTTGGCGACGGCGCCAACATGCCAGCACGCCGTCAGACCCGGTTTGGAAAGCACGACGCGCGTCAATTTCTCGACTTTTTCTGCCGGCGGATTCCCACCATACTCGGTGTAGTTGGCTGGACGACCGCCATAGCTGATGAGGGCATCCATGTTGGTAATCGAGCCCCCGCCACCGGCACTCATCATGGCAATGTCGCCGTCGAGTTCGATGTATTTTCCGGCAACGCCCCGGTAGTCATTCTGGTCAATGAGTTTGGCTTGAAGTTCGCGTTCTGTTAGCGGGCGCCCTAGTCCGCCTCGCGGCGGATAGTTAAAGTCACGGTGGCGCGTCATGGCGTCATCGTCGAGAATGACAACCGCATCAGCGGCAAAGAAGTTGCCCTTAGGGGTTTCAATGACCGGGTTGATTTCAAGCAACCGGATGTCGTTTTCACGGAAACAGCGGTAGGCACGCACCATTAGGTCGGCCATCTTGCGCATGCGCTCTTCGCGAAAGCCGGCTTCAGCAGCAATTTCACGGGCCTTCCACTCCGGCAGCCCAAAAATGGAGTCAATCGGCCGAATGACCAGCTTTTCGGGATGGCGTTGGATCATTTCTTCGACTTCAACGCCCCCCTGCTGGCTCAGAATAACAACCGGTGCGCGATGCCATCCATCAAATGTCAGGGATAGGTAGTATTCACCCACGATAGATAGCCGTTGTTCAACTAAGACACCAACCGACTCTGACCCGTGGATAGTGGCGTTGAGCAACAGCTCGACAGCTAGTTCAGCTCCTTCAGCCGTCTTGCAAAACCGAACCCCTCCTGCCTTACCGCGCTTGCCGGCTAAAACCTGTGCCTTGACGGCAACTTCGCCGACTTCTTCGACAAAAGCTTCTATGTTGCCAGTATTTTGCGGGGAGTTGATAAAGATACCCTCCGGGACACGAATACCGTACTTTTTGAACAAAGACTTGCCTTCGTATTCGTAGAGATTCATCGCGCCACTCCAGTTTGTCACGGCCACGGCAAACCAAATCTGGGTTGGCCGGGTGGGATGCTTCTCAGTCTGTGAAGCGTACTGTGCCGTAACGCACAGACGCTGGTCTAGCTTTGCCCATTACCGCGCGCACGTCAACTGTTGGCCGACCTGTCAGCTGTCCTTGGTAGCACTGTTACGGCAAGGTTTGACTTCAGCGGTGGAAGAAAACGATCTCAGTACCCATGGTGAGCAACAAAATGATGCTCACGAAGGCATTTGTGGTGAAAAAGGCTGCATCAAGACGCGACAAATCAGTTGGACTGACCAAGCGGTGCTGATGGATCAGAAGCACACCAGTGGCCAAGATGCCAAGGTAGGCTAGCCCACCCAGTTCCATCACTACAGCAAACAGAACAAGCAGAACAAACATCGTGGCATGCAGGCTCCGCGCCACGCGCATTGCCCGGGCGATGCCAAGCCATTTGGGAAGTGAATGTAGCTCTGGATGTTGGCGGTCAAAGTCATAATCCTGGCAGGCGTAGAGGATGTCAAAGCCGGCAGTCCACAGTAGGACGCACAACGAGAGCAAGATGGCTTCGCCATCAAGCGAGCCGCGCACGGCAACCCAAGCGCCGGCCGGTGCAATGGCTAAACACCAGCCGAGCACAAGGTGGGAGAAGGCAGTAAACCGCTTGGTGTAGGAATACAGCAGCACTGAACCGAGGGCAATCGGAGAAAGCCACAGCGCCAGTCGATTGAGCATGGCAGCCGACAGGAGAAAGAGCGCCGCAGAGACAATCGTAAAACCAATGACAAACCGCCGGCTGACTAGGCCGGCTGGAAGGGCTCGTTGCGCTGTGCGTGGGTTCTCGGCGTCGTATTTTTCATCCACCAGGCGGTTGAAAGCCATTGCGGCACTGCGCGCACCTACCATGGCAAGGGTGATCCACCAGAGTTGATCGAGCCGTGGCCATCCTTGTGCAGCTAGTAGAGCACCGAGGAAAGCAAAGGGGAGAGCAAAAAGCGTGTGCTCGATTTTGATCATCTCGCAGGTTATTTTGACGTTGCGCAGCACGGTAGACATAGCATTGCACTTCCAGTTCCCGAACGTGTTTGCGCTTGCATCAGCACGCAAGGTTTTTCAGTAGCCAGGGCGCATCAGCGTTACTAGTCTGTATGAGGAAACGTGGCAAGTGCAGAAGCCGGAAAGGAAACTCTTTGACCGACCCTTCCGGTGTAACACAGGTTTGCTTTTGGGGATGACCCAAAATGTAGCCTTTACGGAAGTGCGCTAGCGTTTCAAAACAATCTCGGCAATTCGATCTGGAGAGCCCTTGATACCGGATTCAGGAATGATGTTGCCGTCGAGGTCGCACTGAGGATCAAGCCAGAGCTGAAGGTTGTGTTGTTGGGCAAACTCCCGAACATTGCCGATGGCATCGTAGCGCGTGACAAAAAATTCATCTGGGCTGGGCGGAACGTAGCGCGCTAGAAAGGACATCCCGGCTTCTTCGCGCTCGAAGATGGGAAGGGCATTGCCGAAAATTTGACGAATGTCAAGCTGCTGACCGGCGAGAGGGGCAATACGCCCATCCGCCATGCGAACACACAGGACGTTGACTCTTTGGGTCATGGTCAAGTCTTTTGGAACTCAAAAAGTTCAACCCCCGGGGACAGGGATAAAACCACGGTAAAAAGGCCACGTGTGTGGAGTACTATCGTGAATTTCATTCATCCCCTATAAAAACGCCACAAAAACTTCGTTTGAGAAGAGGCGCCCGCGTGGGGTCAGGCAAATTCGTGTGTCTGTGACCTTCAAGAGTCCAGCCGCTTGCAGTTCCTGCACCGTGAGAGGATACGCTTGCAAAAGGTCAATCCCGTAGTTTGTCCGCAATCTGGCCAGGTCAATTCCTTCTTCTAAGCGCAGCCCCAGCATTAAGGCTTCCTGCCAGCGCTCGTGCCAGGTGCGTTGAGTACGCCCAATAATGGCATGGTGCTGATGGTCAATGGCTGTGAAGTATGCTTCCAATTTCTCAGTATTCCAGTAGCGTTCACAGCCATCGTAGCCATGAGCGCCGACGCCAAAAGCAGCGTAAGGCAAGTCTGTCCAGTATTTCATATTGTGGCGGGCGCGATAGCCGGGGCGGGCAAAGTTGGAAATCTCATAGGCCTCAAAACCAGCTTGGCCAAGGATTTCCAACGCCAGAAGATACATTTCAGCGGCAAGATCATCATCCAGCAACGGTAGGTGGCCGGTTGCAAGTTGCCGGGCAAGGATTGTTCCCGGCTTGACTTCGAGCAAGTAAAGCGAGAGGTGTTCTGGCGCAAGTGCCAGCGCTTCGAGCAGGTTCATCCGCCATGTTTCAAGGGTTTGTCCGGGAAGCCCGGCAATAAGATCAAGACTAATGTTTTCAAACCCGACTTGGCGCGCCGTGCGAACGGCCTGTCGGGCTGCATCGGCAGTATGGTCGCGTCCTGTCACAAGTAAGTCCTGATCGGAAAATGACTGCACGCCTAGGCTTAGGCGGTTGATCCCAAGGTTGCGGTAGGCTTCCAAGCGCTCTGGATTGGCGTCGCCGGGATTGAATTCGAGCGTTACTTCTGCTTCTGGGAGAAAGTCAAATGTTGCCCGACATGCCGCTAGCAGGCGTGCCAGTTGGGCAGGTGTCATCCGGGAGGGGGTTCCGCCGCCGAAGTAAAGCGTATCGGCCTGGTAGGTTGCAAAAGCTAGGGGAAAAGCGGCACATGTGTCATGGAAGTGATGTAGCTCGGCTTCAAGCGCTGCAACGTAGCGTGTTGCTTGCTCGGCAGTGTAACTGCGGGTGACAAAGGCACAGTAGGTGCACTTTGTGATGCAGAAAGGAAAGTGCACATACACGCCCAGGGGAGACGGGGCTGCAATTTGTGCTGGCAAGGGTTTTGTGTCCGTCATAGACCGGTGCACCGGTGAAACAATAAGCTCGTAAACCTTTCTTGCGGGAGACAAACTCGCACCAGATGACCGCTATTGGCGTGTAAACTACATGAAGCAATCTTATGACATTGCCCGATGTGCACCGCTTGTTACACGAAACTGGGGCGCTGTTGGAGGGACACTTTTTGCTGAGCTCTGGGTTACACAGTCCCCAATACGTACAGTGTGCGCGGTTGCTCCAGTTTCCGCCGGTTGCCAGCCAAGTGGGAGCTGCTCTGGCAGAACGTTTTGAGGCGCTTGGAGTCCGGCCACAAGTCGTGGTCGCGCCAGCAATAGGCGGTATCCTGATTGCCCACGAGGTAGCGCGCGCGCTAGGGGTGCGCTGTGTGTTTACCGAGCGCGAGCAGGGCGTGATGACATTGCGACGCGGTTTTGTGCTTGACCGAGGAGAACCCGTCTGTGTTGTTGAAGATGTCGTAACTACAGGCGGCTCGACACGGGAGACCTTAGCCGTTGTGGCGCAGGCCGGTGCGCAAGCAGTCGCTGTTGGTGCCATTATTGATCGTAGTGACGGACGAGCTGAGTTTGGGCTGCCCTTTGCGGCGTTGGTCAAGCTGACCATTCCAACCTATGCCCCCCAAGAGTGTCCACTTTGTCGAGCGGCGATTCCCCTAGTCAAGCCTGGGAGTCGGACGTTTGTCTCTGGTTAGGTACGCCCCTATGGAAGCCACCATCTCGACATCAGCCGGGAAGCGACTGGCGCCAATGCCTGCAAATCAGCATTGGTTATTTGGCAGCTTTCTTCACGTGCGTCGTGACCTGTTGAACTTCTATACCCGTGTGTTTCGTGAGCTTGGTGACATCATCCGTTTTCGCGGGTTGCCCGGCCTGTATTGGCATCTTGTCCTGCATCCAGCGTATGTCGAGCACGTGTTGCTACGGAACCAACATAACTACCGCAAGGGAAGAGCCTTTGACGGGCCTATTGGGCTGATTACCGGAAATGGGTTACTGACCAGCGAGGGGGACTTTTGGCGGCGACAGCGCAAACTCATGCAGCCTGCTTTTCATCGGCAGGCCCTAAACAGGTTTGCTGCGACAATGGTGGCCGAGACAGAAGCGTACTTTGCCCGCTGGGATGCACGCGCTCGTCGCTCGGAAGCCTTCGACGTAGCGCAGGATATGGCACTTTTGACGCTAAACATCGCCGGGTTGACACTTTTTTCAACACCGGTCGGGGAGGAAGCCGACGCTTTTGGGCGCAATCTACGGTTAGCTTTTGACTTTGTTGGTTTCAGGATGCGTCCGACAGTACCAGTGCCCTTATGGGTTCCGACACCGGCCAACCTACGCTTCAGGGCTGCCCGGCAGCGGTTGGATGCTGTGGTCTACCAAATCATCGAGCGGCGGAGAAAGACACTCAACCCGCCACCAGACCTACTGTCTTTGCTGATGGCAGCACGGGATGAAGAGACCGGCGAGGCAATGAGTGACGCACAACTTCGGGACGAAGTGATCACCTTACTGCTGGCCGGACACGAAACCACAGCTATTACGTTGACATGGGCAGTGTACGTCCTGACTCAGGAACCGGTGATCGAGGCACGATTGTATGAAGAAGTGGCGTCGGTGCTGCGTGGAGGTTCTCCGACGGCAGAAGATGTGCGGCGGCTACCCTACACCCGGATGGTGATTGAGGAAACCTTACGGTTATATCCCCCGGCCTGGGGACTGCCACGCGAAGCCATCCAGGATGATGAAATTGGCGGTTACTACATTCCAGGGCGAAGTCTTGTCGCGCTCAACCAGTTTTTGACCCATCGCCATCCTGATTTTTGGGAAGACCCAGAGCGCTTTGACCCCGAACGCTTTACACCAGAACGGTCGGCCGGTCGTCCGGCTTTTGCTTACTTTCCGTTTGGCGGCGGCCAACGGGTATGCATCGGCGGTCAATTTGCCATGATGGAAGCCACACTGGTCTTAGCTATGCTCGTACAGCGTTATCGGGTCAGGCTTGTGCCAGGGCATCCAATCGAGTTTGACACACTATTTACCCTGCGCCCAAAACACGGGGTGCAAGTCATTTTTGAACGACGATAGGCAAAGCTGCCTATTCGTGCTGTCCTTGAAGGTTTGTAGCGGTTTGGGCGACAGGGAGAACGATTCGGTCGCCGCGAAAGCGGGGTTGTGTACCCAAGATATAGACATCCAAGACCGCCTTGCAGCGTGCGCCATACTCACGCAAGCGAGTACGTGCTGAGATTGACCAGGGAAGGTTGGGGGCGCCGTAGGCAATGGCTTTGATGCCGAACCGATCACAAAGAAACAGCGCGCGGTAGACGTGGAACTTATCTGAGATGATAGTAAACTGCTGCTGCCCAAAGATGTCGCGGGCGCGTACAACGGAATCGAGCGTACGGCGACCGGCATAGTCCGCCGTCATAGCCACATCGGGAACACCTAGGCTGCGGAGAGACTTGCGCATTTCGGTCGGTTCATCATAGGCCACCGTTTGATTTGAACCGCTAAGGATCAGGTGTTTGACCTTGCCAAGGTGGTATAGCTCGGCTGCTGCCTGCATGCGGTTTTGGAAGTATGGATTGAGTTTTCCGGCTGGCAGGTATTTGGCTGTTCCTAATACGAGCCCGACGGTGTTTGCTGGGATGTCGTTGGGGTGTTCAAAAACGCGCCCCTGGGTAGAGAAAACCACCCAAGTGTTGGCGAAAACCACAAAGAGCAGGGGCAGGGGAAGCCCTAGCCAGGCCAGCCCCTGCCATGGTACTCGGCAAAAGGTAGCCTTTGGCGACAACCGGGCCGGAGGATTTTCATGCGGTAACGAGGGACCGCTGAAGGCACTGCTGGCGCAGCTCGACCCGGTAGTCATAGAGCACCTTGTGAACTTGCCGCGGAGTGACACCACCAACCTTTTCAGCGATGGTCGTATGGAGAGCGCGCTCCGGCGGTGCATCTTGGCTAAGATAGGCTAGGTATTCAGCAATAATGGCTGCCCGCTGGTCGCTGGTCGTTTCGGGCAGGTCTGGTGGAAACTTACTGTTGTCGTAGAGGACATCAATCCACCGCAGAACTTGGTAGGGAGTGACAAACCCGAGGTCACGGGCAATGATTTCAGGCAGCTCTTCATAAGGCTCTTGGCCTTCCGTTAGGTAGCGGAAAAAGGCTTTTTCGATGAGGAAAAGCTGCTGGCGGGTTGGTCGTGGTGTCGGCGACTGGGCGTACTGCGATTGTGCCCACTGCCGAATCACCAAAACGACAGCATCGAGACTAACACCAAGTTGTTCAGCAATGAAGCGTCGCCGTCCGCCCGGGGGGCGCTCGCCGGTTTCGATAAAGCGGCGGTACATGGCAATGGCCTGTTCACGTTGTTCCGGCGTCAGATCAATGGTGGCATAGGCAAGTGCCGTACGCAGTTCTTGGACGACTTGGGATACAATGGCGCGGCTAACCCAAAGTTGCTGGGAAAGGGCGGTGTGGATACGCCGCAAGTAGGGTTCGATGTGCTTGACATCGAGAGGGATATTAGTGCCAGGGACAGTACGCAGTTGCTGGAAGGCAGAAGCAATACGGGCGCGCACCTCAGGCGTCAGCGTCCGAATCTGCGGCTGACGTGAGCGGACTATTCCCTTCTGGCGCTTGCTACCGCTAGGAACAACAGCTCCCGCGACTGCCTTGGCAAGCTTTGGGGTGGACACTGCTGGCAGCATAGTTTGCCCCCCGGGCTCTTTTGCTGTCCGCCGAGGTTGGTGTTTAGGACAAAAGCGTGCTTTGCGGTCGGTGGAAAAGAAGGTTGCGCCGCAGTGGTCGCATGAGCGGCGAAATTTCATTCCTTTCATAGTTTTTGCGACCTCGTTGAGGCGCTTTTGTCACAGGCGCCAAAGTAGAACCGGTCGTTGGGAAAGGTAAGCTACGGCATAGCCAAAATCAATGTGAAGTGGACGATGCCGGCAGTAGGGGGGCAGAAGTGGTTTCGTCGAGCTCGCGTTTGATAGCATCCAGGATGCCGTTGATAAACTGTACGGCTTCGGAGGTGCTAAAACGCCGTGCGATTTCAAGAGCTTCATTGATGACAACTGCCCGGGGGGTGTCTGGTTCATAGAGAAATTCGTAAACGGCCATGCGCAAAATGTTGCGGTCCACGGTTGCCATACGTGAAAGGCGCCAGTGCTCGGCATGGCGGCTGATAAGAAGGTCAATCTCTGCCAAATGAGCAATGACACCGGCGACAATACGATTGGCAAAGGTTGGGACTTTTTCTTGATGCTCAGCTTTGAGCTCGGTCAGCTCGTTCCAGTAGCTGTCGAAGAGATCGTCAAGGGGGAGCTGATTTAGATCGTACTGGAAAAGCATTTGCAGCGCACACTCACGAGCACGGCGTCGGAAACCCATAACACTCTTGGCGAAAAAAGCTGCTATCTGCTGAAGGGTGGATTGATTGCGCTGGGGCGGTGTTATGCACGTTTGCTTGTCTGGCTGCTTTCGATGGCTCGGTACAGGTTTGCCAGTTCGATTGCTGCTAACACGGCTTCAACCCCTTTGTTGCCGGATTTCATGCCGGCCCGGTCAATGGCTTGCTCAAGGCTTTCGGCCGTAATGACCCCGTATGTTATCGGAATACCGGTTTCTAGGGAAACTGTTGCTATACCCTTTGTCACTTCGGCGGCAATGTAGTCGAAGTGTGGGGTTTCTCCACGAACTAAGGCCCCAAGGCAAACAATAGCATCCCATGTAGCGGTCAGAGCCAGCTTTTTGGCTGTCAGAGGGATTTCAAATGAGCCTGGAACACGCACCACAGTGCAGTCGGTAAGCTGTCCGCCGAGCCGCTCGAAGGTATCAAGTGCTCCGGCAAGCAGCCGGTTGACAACGAAATCATTCCAGCGACTGACGACAAAGGCTATCCGTAATCCCTCAGCAACTAGCTTTCCCTGAATCTCGCGCACAGCTTTGGTAGATAGCTCCGAATGAGAATTCTGAACTTGTCTTATGAGAACACATAGGGAATCACTTGGCGAGCATCCGTACCAAGGCCCCTTATCCATCCGTTCAAGTGCAACCATCCCTTCGAGGACGGCTGTTGCCACGTGTGGGTGTTGGGGGTGGTTGGAACTGTCGACAGAGTTCGTCTATTGCTTTGAGTTGGCGCAACAGGGCAGGAAGTTGTTCGAGGGGAAGGGCATTGGGTCCGTCACTTAGGGCGCGTGGAGGATCGTCGTGGACTTCCATAAAGATGCCATCTACGCCGCAGGCAATACCAGCACGCGCCAGGAAAGGGATGAACATCGCCTCACCGTCTGAGGCTGAGCCGCGTCCGCCAGGACGTTGCAGACTATGGGTGACATCAAAGATGACCGGATAGCCTAATTCGCGCAGGATTGGGAAACTGCGCATATCCACCACCAGGTTGTTGTAGCCGAACGAGGTACCACGTTCGGTCAGCCAAATATCTGTGGCATGGGCGGCGCGAAGCTTTTCGACAACGTAACGCAGGTCCCATGGGGCTAGAAACTGGCCCTTCTTGACGTTGACCGTGCGGCCGGTTGCCGCTGCGGCAGTAAGCAAGTCAGTTTGACGACAGAGAAAAGCTGGAATCTGAAGGACGTCAGCAACTTCAGCTACCCTTGCCGCATGGTGTGTTTCGTGGATGTCTGTCAGGACCGGCACACCGTAGGTTTCCTTGACCCGTTGCAGAATCCGCAAGCCTTCTTCCATCCCGGGTCCGCGGAACGAGGTGTGGGAAGTACGGTTGGCTTTGTCGTATGAGGCTTTGAAGACATAGGGAATGCCCATCTGCCGGGTAATCTGGGAGATGGCTTCAGCCATTCGGAGGGCGTGGGTTTCACTTTCAATGACACATGGGCCGGCAATAAGGAAAAAGCCTTGGGTTTGTTGAGTGGGTGAAAAAAGAGGTGTAGACACGACTTGTGCTCCTAGGTTGGGGGAAACAGATCGTGGATTTTGGCGATAATGGCGGCGTGCTGAAGTCCATTGCTGGCAACCAATCCAGCTTGATGATGCAGGTCTGGCTGGCGGTAGTCGAGTGGTCGTCCCTGGAAGTCGGTCAAGACGCCGCCGGCTGCCCGGAGAATGGCTTCGGGCCCGGCAGTATCCCAAAGCTTGGAGCGTGTTGAGGCACTGATAAACAGGTCGGCGCGCTGTTCAACAAGCAGCCCAATTTTGAGGCCGCCGCTGCCAGAGACAATTTCTTTCTGAATACCAAGCCGCTGGGCGGCTGCCGTGAGGTAGCGGTTACGATGCGACCGGCTGACGGCCAGCGTCATATCGTGGATACAGTTGACGGACGAAACCCGCAACGGCTGACAGGTGTTTCCTTGTGCAAGCCAAGCACCTTGGGCATTAGCATACCAGGTTTTGCCGGTTGTGGGCTGATGGACAACGCCCATGACAGGGCAGCCTTCCACGCACAGCCCAACCATGACGGAGAATTCGCCGTTGCCGGCAATGAATTCCCGTGTCCCGTCAATTGGGTCGACAAACCAAACCCGGTGTGCCGTAGCGCGCCGCCGGGCATCGTCATCCTCGGCTTCTTCCGAAACAACAAGGTCGTCTGGGAAGCGACGCTGGAGCTCAGTGACGAGGAACGTGTTGATGGCGCGATCGGCGTCGGTCACCGGTTCGCCATCGGGTTTGTAGCTGACCATGCGGCTGGGCTGGGAGGTTGATGAGAGGATGCGTCGTCCGGCTTCGATGGCCAACTGGCAAATGAAATGAGTTTCAGGGTCAAGCATCATTACAACATAATAGCGTTCTATTTAGGGAGTGACGAAATCTGTCCGAGTAAAGTGACACAAAATGTCAACTAGAAATACAGTTCCTTGCGTGGCCAAAACGGTAGGGTGGGTATCGGTAGGTACTGGACTAGAAAAATCAAGTTTTTTCCATAAAAAACAGATAACAAGTGATGAACGTAGGTAATAACCAAAGGCTTTTACCCATAAGGGCGTTGGGGGGTGAAGTCGCACAACCTGGCATAGGATTTGCTAAATCCCTAGGTAGGATACAGGCTTTGCGCACTGCTACATACTAGCCTGCACTAAGCCACGCAACTGTCATGCCCTAGCAAGGCAAGACACCTTGTCGGACAGAGTCCGCACAGACCAACAAGACATGCACCCAAGGAGAATTGCACCTATGAACCTCAAAAAGCAGAAAGGCTTTTCGCTGATTGAGCTGCTTATCGTCGTTGCTATTATTGGCATTATTGCGGCGATTGCAGTTCCAAATCTCATGGCTGCCCGTCGGAGTGCTAATGATGCTTCGGCACAGCAGACGCTCCGCAACATTCACTCTGCCAATGCCACGTACGAATCTGGTATTGGTCGCGGTAACTTCGCTTCGGCGCTTTCGTTGCTGGGTGGTTCGGGCACAAATGAAGTTGGGATGCTCGATGACACTGTCGTCAACGCTACGCAAACACCCAAGAGCGGCTTCCGGCTGCAAAACTATAGTGCTACACCGAAGTCGTCCACGTCGGCTGCAGTGTACTCGGTACAAAATGTGCCTTCACAGTCAACAGGAATTGCGCGCACAGGCAATCGCTCCTTCTTCATCAACGAGACCGGCGTGATTCGTTCTTCGAATGCCTCGGACCAGGTTGCTGACTCCACTTCTTCGCCCATCGGCAACTAGTTTCGTCACTCATTGCCAAGCGCGAACGGGGGCGTCAAGCTTTGACGCCCCCGTTTTTGTTGTGGCTGTTTTCCCAAAAGCAGCGACCACCAACGCGCCCCCGGCCCCAGTGGCAGGGACGGCTACCGCGCGTAAAGTGGAAAATCGCGGGTCAGTTCCCGCACCTTCTGCCGAACGGCCGCCTGCTTTGCCGTGTTGTCAACATCGGAGAGCACCTCGACGATAAGCTGGCCAACGTAGCGCATATCGTCTTCTCGCATTCCACGAGTGGTTAGGGCAGGAGTACCAAGGCGAATGCCACTACCCACCAGTGGAGGGTTGGTATCAAAGGGAATGGTGTTTTTGTTGACTGTGATTCCAGCCCGTTCGAGCGCCTGCTCGGCCGCCTTGCCGGTGATGCCCTTCGTGAAAACATCCACGAGGATGAGGTGATTGTCCGTGCCGCCGGTGACAAGGCGAAAACCTGCATCGGCAAGGACTTCACCAAGCGCGACGGCATTTTTCCGAACCTGCCGTTGGTATTCCACAAAAGACGGTTCGAGTGCTTCTTTGAAGCATACGGCCTTGGCAGCGATAAGGTGCATGAACGGCCCGCCTTGTACACCAGGGAACACTGCCCGGTCAATGAGCTTGGCATCTTCTGCCCGGCAAGCAATCAGCCCGCCACGGGGCCCACGCAGGGTTTTGTGGGTGGTTGTGGTGATGAAGTCCACGTGGCCTGCCGGGGAAGGATGCTCACCGGTCACGACCAGTCCGGCAATATGCGCAATATCGGCCAGCACGCGGGCGCCAACCGAACGGCCAATTTCCCCAATGCGGGCAAAGTCAATTTGGCGGGGATAAGCGCTGGCGCCGCAGATAATGAGCTTAGGACGATGTTTTTCAGCCAGTTGGGCAAGAGCATCATAATCCAGTCGTTCGGTTTCACGGTTTACCCCGTAGGTGACGACGTTGAAATACATTCCAGAAATGTTGAGTGGATGTCCGTGGGTGAGATGCCCGCCATGAGCCAAGTCCATACCTAGAATGGTGTCACCGGGCTTGAGGATGGCCAAAAACACTGCCATGTTCGCCTGCGCCCCAGAGTGAGGCTGGACGTTGACATGCTCAGCGCCCAGAAGTTGCTTGGCGCGCTCAATAGCCAACCGCTCGGCAACGTCAACAAATTCACACCCACCGTAGTACCGCCGGCCTGGGTAGCCTTCAGCGTACTTGTTCGTCATAACTGACCCGGCAGCTTCCATCACGGCGCGGCTGGCGTAGTTTTCTGAGGCAATCATTTCTAGCCCATCCGACAACCGTGCCGTCTCCTCAGCAATAGCCTGGGCTATTTCAGGATCGGTTTCGAGCAAAGAGCGATTGAGACCGTGGGACATTGGCAAACCTTTTCCAAAAGCAGGTTAGCGGGGGGTGTCAGCGCCGTGCAGTGGCTTCAAGGGCGGCAATCTTTTCAATCCGTCGGGCATGGCGTCCACCGGCAAAGCCTGTTTTGAGAAAGGTCTCAATAACGGCGGGAAGTAGGTCGAGATTCGTCGTACGGACGCCCATAGCCATTACGTTGGCATCATTGTGCTCGCGTGCTAGACGGGCCGTCTCAACGTCGTGAACCACGGCTGCCCGGATGCCGGGGATTTTGTTGGCGGCAATGCCGATGCCAATCCCCGTGCCACAGAAAAGTAGCCCAACATCAGCCTGTTGGTTAGCAACAGCTTCACCGACGGCGCGCGCATAGTCTGGGTAATCCACCGATTCCGCATCGGTTTCTACACCAAAGTCGGCATAAGGGATGCCCAGTTGTTCCAGCACTCGTTTTGCGGCTTCTTTGCCGGCAAAGCCGGCATGGTCACTGCCAAGGGCTACCTTCATCTTGGAAAGACCCCGTGAGAGACATTCCGCCTAAAAGGGCACAAAAGTGTATGTAGACATACACGGCCGTAGTGTAGCACGCTTATCTTATCAGCGGGAATTATTTTACCCTGAAAGGCGCGTGCCCTACTGTGTGACGCACAGGGCGGCTTAGCGCCTTTCTTCCTGAAAATCAGTCTCACTGTGCCACGGGACACTTGTCATGAGTCGCAAAAAAATTCGGCGTCGTGGTTGGCCGCCAGAAACCGAGCGGTCCCTGCACACCTACATGACGATGCGAGATGATGGGCGCACGCTTGACCGGCGCGAAGTGCTTGATTTAGTTCGCGGTGGGGAAGATAGCGAGATTGAGTTCAAAGTGCGGTACAGCAACCCGGAGCGAATTGCGGCAGAAATCTTGGCTATGGCCAACAGCGGCGGCGGCGCCATTCTTTTTGGCGTCAGCGATACCTGTCGCATTGAGGGACTCGATGACATCGAGCGGGTTGAAGCCGAGCTGCGCGAGTTGTGCGCCACAGCCATGGTGCCGCCGGTTCACCCCTACATCAACAAGGTTGCTTTCGATAACGGCAAACGCATCCTGGTGCTCGAGGTTGATGATCGCCGTTCGCCGCACGCCACACGTGACGGCAAGTATTACATCCGTGTTGGCTCGACCAAAAGGGAAGCAGACAGTCAAGAGATTGCCGAGCTGTTTCATCGCTATAACAGTACTCGTTACGAGCAAGTACCGCTTCACGACGTGCCTTTCGAGGATATTGATGAGGCCGGCGTGTGGGGTTACCTGCGTGCCATTGTCCCGGATGAGTCGCGGCTGCCCAAGGGGTTTCCCACGGCCTTGGTGATGGCTGACATGCGGTTGGCCGTTATGACGGCGGACGATTATGTCCCTACAGTGGCGGGTTTGGTGTTGTTTGGGCAAAGCCGTGCTATGAGCACCTCATTTCCACGCAGTCACGTTGTGCTCACACGCTTTGCTGGTCACGATGCCTCAGCACCGGTTGTCGAGCAGGTGACGTTCACCGGGAATCTGGCGAGCCTCTACTGGCGCATTGAGGGCTTTTTGGCGCGCTATGCCGAGTTGTCCGATGCTCCCCCGCCACGACGAGGAAGCAGCGCCGATGCCGAAGCACGGGCCATTTACTCGCGCCCCGCTGTGATGGAAGCCATTACCAATGCGCTCGTCCACCGGGACTATGGTGTACGCCAAGAAGGCATACGCATTATGCTTTACGAGCGGCGGCTGGAAGTTGTCAACCCAGCCGTTGGCAAGCACATCTGGCGCGGAGCCATTGATTACGGCGTCAGTCATCCTAATAACCCGACGATCAAAAGCTTCTTCAAAAATGCAGCCTACGGCGTGACGACTTATACTGGCGGCTTGCCTATGATACGGCGCGAAACCCTGCGTTTTGCCCGTCGGGAGCCCAAGATCACCGTGTTACCCCACGAGTTTCGGATTGAGTTGCCGGCTGCAAACTAAAGAAAAACTATGGAACTCAATGACAAACCCTTAGCCGTCAGCGAGGCGCAGGCCCGGTCATTGGAGTGGATGACCACGGTTGGCGTCGAACGTGTGTCGTTGTTTGAGGCCGTTGGGCGGGTTTTGGCAGAAACCATCCCTGCACCCCATGATTTGCCGCCTTTTGACAACAGCGCCATGGATGGCTATGCCGTCGTCGCTGCTGACACGGCCCATGCGAACGAAGCTTCTCCGGTGCGTCTGGAAGTCATCGAACAGGTTACGGCCGGCCAACTCCCCCGGCAGTCTATGTCTTCCGGCCAGGCCGTACGCATCATGACTGGTGCGCCCCTGCCGGAAGGCGCGTCCGGCGTGGTCATTCAGGAGCAGGTTCGCCGTGAAGGAAATACCATCTGGCTGACCCGGCCGGTCAAAGAAGGCGATAACATCCGGCGGCGCGGCGAGGACATTCGCGCCGGGCAGGCGGTGATGTCGGCCGGCGAGTGTCTCACGGCAGCCCACATCGGCGTGTTAGCAGCGTTTCACCGGGCGTTTGTCACTGTCCGGCGGCGTCCGGTCGTGGCCATTGTGGCCACCGGCGACGAACTCATCGAGGTAGATGAACCGCCTTCGCCCGGAAAAATCGTCAACAGCAACGCCTATGCTCTGGCGGCACTGGTACGTGCGGCCGGTGCGCAGCCGCTCGTCCTGCCGCTGGTACGCGACGACGTGGCGCAGGTTGAAGCTGCCTTTGCCGAAGCCGCCGCAACGGCGGATTTGGTGGTGTCGTCCGGCGGCGTGTCGGTGGGGGATCACGATCTGGTCAAACCGGCGCTCGAAAGACTAGGGCTGGAAGCGCGTTTCTGGCGCGTATGGATGAAGCCGGGAAAGCCGCTCCTGTTCGGTCGCCTGCGGGGGCGGCCATGCTTCGGGCTGCCCGGCAATCCGGTATCGAGCATGGTCTGTTTTCACCTGTTTGTGCGTCCGGCGCTAGGCAAAATGCTGGGCTTGCCCGAAGCCCGCTGGCGGCTTCCCGAAGTGCGCGCCCGGCTGGCGCACGAGGTCAGGACGAAGGGCGACCGCCCAACCTATCTGCGGGCGCGTCTGGTGTGGACTGAAACGGGCTGGCAGGCCGAGGTGCTGCCGGGGCAGGGATCGGGGATGCTGACTTCAATGCTGGGCGCGCAGGGATTGGTGTTTTTTCCCGAAGGGAAACGGGTTGGGCAGGTCGGAGAGATGGTTCAGGTGCTTTGTCTGAGCTCGCTGGTCGGTGACTGGCCGGGGCTTTGAATGTTACCAGCTGGCATGTACCGGGGACGACGGCGAACCACAAAAAATTACTTGCAAGACCTCGCCCCGTAAAACAACGTGCGGTTGTGACCAACGTTCTTTCGATGCGCATCGCCCACGTTGTGTGTCTGTACCAGCCTGGTTGTGCCTGGCTGAGGCTGGTGCGCATCAGTAGGTTGATGGCCTTTGGGCTGGCAGCATGGATGGTGTGGGGGCATTTTGCCGCCTGGGCGCAGAATGTGGCCATCGAACCCCGCCCCTCCGTGCGCATCACCCGAACGGATGAAGCAATCAAGATTGACGGTCGTCTTGACGAACCGGCCTGGGAAACGGCCGAGGTTATCCGCGACTTTCGCCAGCAGGAACCAGTGGAAGGTGCGCCTCCAACCGAGAAAACCGAGTGCCGCCTGCTGTACGACAAGACCTACGTTTATATTGGCATCCGGTGTTTTGACAGCGAGCCGGACAAAATCAACGCCCGCGATCTGAACCGCGATTCCAGCTTTGGCAACGACGACAAAGTTGTGGTGCTGCTGGATACCTACCGCGACGGGCGCAACGCCTACCGGTTTTCCGTCAATCCCCTGGGAACGCAGTCCGATGCCCTCATTACCGACGAAGGCCGGGATTTCAACCTCGCCTGGGATACGCAGTGGCTTTCGGCGGCCACCCGCGACCAGGAAGGCTGGGCGGCCGAAATGGCTATTCCCCTCGTGAGTCTGCGCTTTCGCAAAGGGGCCGATACGTGGGGTTTCAATGTCTCGCGCGTCATCCGGCGCAAGAATGAAATCGTACTCTGGACAAGCTGGCAGCGGGCTTTCGGATTGTTGCGCGTTTCCCAGGCCGGCGTGCTGACCGGCGTGGACGGCATTACCCGTTCCCGGCTTGTGGAAATCAAGCCATACGTCACGGGGCGTCTCCGCCAGAATGTGCCGGACCCGCTTGGCAATCGTTTTGATCAGGGCTTTTCGGGTGCTGTTGGCGTTGAAGTCGCGCGCGTGGGGATTACGCCTTCCGTAACAGCTGAGTTTACCGTCAACCCCGACTTTGGACAGGCGGAGGTGGACCAGCAGGTGGTCAACCTGACGCGCTTTTCGGTGTTTTTTCCCGAAAGACGCGATTTTTTCCTCGAAAATGCCGGCATCTTCCTGTTTGGGCGGCCCGGTGTGAATCAGATGTTTTTCACCCGCCGGATTGGTCTGACCGATGACGGCGCGCCGCTGCCGATTGACTTCGGGGCCAAGGTGACGGGCAAGGCCGGGAAGTGGAACCTGGGATTTTTGCACGTGGAGACACGCCCGCTGCGGGAAGTCCAGCCGGATGGAACGGAACGGGTTGCCGTACCGCGCGAGCGCTTTACCGTGGCACGGGTCAAGCGCGATCTGGGTACGCGGTCGAATGTCGGCGCCATTGCCCTCAATCGTCAGGGGGGCGAAGGCCGGCCCTACAACCGTGGCGTGGGTCTCGATGCCCAGATCAACTTCAACGACTACTGGACAAGCTACGCCTTCTTCGCCAAGACCTTTTCTCCCGGTTTGCGCGGTGATGCCACGACCTTTCGCGTACAGAGCGGCTATGACACGAATCAGATGCGGCTCTTTGGGATATATGAGGAAATCGGCCGCAACTACAACCCGGAAATGGGTTTTGTCCTGCGCCGGGATGTGCGCCAGTACTTCGGGGATGGCGCCTACAAGTGGCGGCCGCCTGCTGTAGCCAAAACCATCCGTGAGATTCGATTTGAAGGATTTGGAGAGTATTACCAGGACCGCACGACGGGCGATCTCCAGACCCGTACAGTGGCCGCAGCCATCAGCGTGGATTTTGCCAATTCGGCATCGGCGACGATCCGTCCTTGGCGGACGGAAACCGATGTGCTGATCCGTCCGTTTCGGATTCGGCCGGGGATTGTGATTCCGCCGGGCGAGTACACCTTCAACCGCCACGGGGCGAACTTTGGAACGAATCGCAGCCGGCGCATCGTGTTTGACGCGGGCGGCAGTTGGGGCAGCTTCTACAGCGGGCAGCGCCAGGAAGCCAATGCCAGTCTGACATGGCGTCCCGACTCGCATCTGTCGCTGGCGGTCAGCCACAGCTTCAATGCTGTCCAGTTGCCACAGGGAGATTTCTCAACCAACTTGTTCAACGGACGGGTAACATATAACTTCTCACGGAAGTGGCTTTCGACGTGTCTGGTGCAGGTCAACTCCGCCGCCCGCCTGACCAGCATCAATGCCCGAGTGCGCTATATCTATCGCCCGAACTCGGACATTTTTTTCATTTACAACCAGACGACCGGCGTGGGTATTGAGCGCCCTAATCGCCAGTTTCAGATCAAAGTGACCTACGACTTCATCCGCTAAGCCGGGCTGTTATGCCCACCCCTGCCCCATTGCGGGCAACCTGACCCCTGGAGGTTTCTTATGCAGCCTTATCCACCACCCTACAGTCCTTCCCCTTACGCCCCTCCAGCCCCACCCAAAAAGTCAGGTAAAACCTGGTTGTGGGTTCTCGGCGGCTGCGGGTGTTTTTCGGTCCTGGCGATCATGGTCATCACTGGTGTGCTCCTGTTTTCGGCCTTGAGCGATGGAGAAATTCCCTCTGACAAGCAGGCGTACGTTGGTGACTGGAGCGGAGATAACGCACAGCTTTCCATTACACCCAACGGTAGAGTGTTCTGGGAACGGCGGACGGGTTCCAGTTCGTCTAAAATCGAAAATGTCCCGATTCGGCGGTTCATCGGGGATGACTTTGAAGTTGGCGTAGGGCCTTTCACCACCCGGTTTGCGGTGCAGAGTCCTCCAAAACTCACAGCCGGACGCTGGACGATGACAGTTGAAGGGATACAACTGACACGCGCTGGCTCATCCTCTGGGATGCTCTCCGGGACGCCTTCCG